>JGI24187J35170_1000392_pt1 | contig 19604 bp, 16 predicted proteins | sample YNPBryBLVA2012_FD_35170 | JGI IMG/M metagenome (IMG submission 35170)
CCCTGGTGGGCGATGACGTTGTCGGTGAATCCCGAGGTGTAGAGCACCTTGAGGCCCGGCCGCCGCGGCCGGAGCTTCTCGAAGAGCTGGCGGCCGTTGAGGATGGGCATGACCACGTCGGTGAGGAGGAGGTCAATGGGGCCGTCGTAGCCCTCGGCGAGGAGGAGGGCGTCGCCGGGGGACGGGGCGGCCAGCACCCGGTAGCCGTGGCCCTCGAGGATGCGCCGTGCCGCCTCCAGGAGCCCCCGCTCGTCCTCCACCAGGAGAACGGTCTCCCCCCGGCCGGGTGGGAACGCGGCCTCCTTGGGCGGGGCGGGGACGACGGGGACCTCCTCCCCGGCGTGTCTCGGCAGGTAGACCTTGAAGGTAGTCCCCTTGCCCACCTCGCTGTAGGCGTTGACGAAGCCGCCGTACTGCCGGGCGATGCCGTAGACCGTCGAGAGGCCGAGGCCCGTTCCCGCCTTCCCCTTGGTCGTGAAGAAGGGCTCGAAGCACTGGGCCAGCGTCTTAGGGTCCATCCCGCACCCGGTGTCGGTCACCGCCAGGCAGACGTAGTCGCCGGGAGGGACGCCGGGGTGCGTGTGGGCGTAGAGGTCGTCCAGGGAGACGTTCTTCGTCTCGACGAAGAGCGTTCCCCCCCGGGGCATGGCGTCCCGGGCGTTCACGGCGAGGTTGGCCAGGACCTGCTCCAGGTGGGAGGGGTCCAGCCGCACCGGCCAGAGGCCGTCGCCGGGGATGAAGCGGTACTCCACGCCCTCCGAGAGGAGGCGGGCGATCATCTGGCCCAGGTTCTCCAGCACGCCGTTGACGTCCAGGACCTGCGGGGCCGCCTGCTGGCCCCGCGCGAAGGCCAGGATCTGCTTCGTGAGGGCCGCCGCCCGCTGGCCCGTCTCCTGGATGGTCTCCAGGTCCTTCCGCAGGGGGTCTTCGGTCGAGGTGTGGAGGAGGCCCAGCTGGGCGTAGATGTTGATGATGTTGAGCAGGTTGTTGAAGTCGTGGGCGATGCCCCCGGCCATCCTCCCCACCGCCTCCATCTTTTGGGACTGAAGGAAGCGCTGTTCCAGGGCCCGCTGGTCGGTGAGGTCCCGCATGACGTGGACGGCCCCCTCCACCTCGCCGCCGGGTCCGAGGATCGGGTCCACCAGGATTTCGAAGGTCCTGTCCCCCACGGGCATCTCCGTCCGCTCGCGCCGCCCCGAGGAGAGCATCTCCTCGAAGGGACAGTCGGGGTGGGGCTCCGCCGTTCCGTGGACCGCCTCGTGGCAGAGGGTGCCCTGAAGTTCGCCTCGCTTCTTCCCGGTGTACCGCTCCATGGCGGCGTTGCACTGGAGGATCCGGTGGTCGCGGTCGAGGACGCAAAGGGCGTCGGGAAGGGCGTCGAAGGTCCTCTGCCACGTTTCGGCCGCCAGCCGGATCTTCCGCTCCGCCTCCTTTTCCTTCGTGATGTCCTCGTAGGTGCCCAGGACGCCGATGACCTCCCCCCGGCCGTTGCGCAGGGGGACCTTGGAGGTCCTCAGCCACTTGGGCTTCTTTCCGGCCCCCGTCTGGGGCTCCTCGTAGCCGATCTTGGGGACGCCCGACTCCATCACCGCCCGGTCGTCGGCGCGGTAGAGGTCGGCCTCGGCCTTCCAGGCGAGGTCGTAATCGGTGAGGCCGACGACCTCTTCGGGCGAGCGCTTTCCCCCGTCCAGGGCGAAGGGGAGGTTGCACCCCAGGTAGCGCGACTCCCGGTCCTTCCAGAAGATCCGCACGGGGACGGTGTTGAGGATGGAGCCCAGCATGGCCTCGGTCTCGCGCCGCCGCTCCTCCTCCCGCCGGCGCTCGGTGAGGTCCTCGATCAGGGCGAGGAAGACCCGCTCGCCCAGCAGGTCGAAGTATTGCAGGCGGACGGAGACGGGGTAGAGGGTGCCGTCCTTTCGCCGGTGGACCGTCTCGAAGCGAACGAGGTCCCTTTCCCCCCGCCTCAGGGGGTCGGTCAGGGCGGCGAAGTGCTCCTTGGTGATTTCGGGCTTGAGGTGGAGCGGGGTGAGGCGGAGGACCTCCTCCGCGGTGTAACCGAGGTTCCGGAGGGCCCCGTCGCTTACGAAGCGGAAACGCAGGTCCTCGGCGTCGAAGAGGTAGACCTCCTCGCGGCTCCCCCGGAGGACGGCGGAGAGGAGGCGGCGCTCCCGCTGGGCCGCCCGCTCGCTGGTCTGGTCGCGGAAGACGAGGACCACCCCGGCGGTGGCTCCCCCCTCGTCCCGGATGGGCGCCCCCGAATCGGCGATGGGGATCCTCCGGCCGTCCTTCGAAAGGAGAAGGGTGTGGTTGGCGAGGCCCACCACCCGGCCCTCCCGGAGGACGCGGGCCACGGGGTCCTCCGCCCGCTTTCCCGTTTCCTCGTTCACGATGGGAAAGACCTCCGAGACGGGCCGCCCCAGGGCCTCGGCCTCGCTCCAGCCGGTGAGAGCCTCGGCGGCGGGGTTGAGGAGGGTCACCCGGCCGGCCCCGTCGGCCACCAAGACGGCGTCCCCGATGCTCCGGAGGGTGACGGCCAGGCGCTCCAGGGCGAGGAGCCGCTCGCGGTCGGCCGCGAGGCCCTTCTCCAGGACCCGCTTGCCCGACGCCTTGTACAGGAAGGCGGAGAAGGCCGCCAGCAGGGCGAGAAGCAGGAAAAGCATGAAGAGGAGCGAGAAAAGCCGCAACCGGAGGGGCGCCAGGGCCTCCCCCAGGTCCACCTTGGAGACGAGGAACCAGGAGGAGCCCGGAACTGCCCGGAGGTCCGCCGCCACCTCCACGCCGCGGTAGTCCCTTCCCATGAAAAAGCCCTTCCGTCCCAGGGCCGCCGCGGCCGCCGGAAGCTCTCCCGCTTCCAGCGGAAGGCGGAGGGAGAGGGCCGCCCCCTTCCGGAAGCGCAGGTCGTTCAGGAAGAGGACGTCTCCCCCTTCCCTCCGGACGAGGAGGGTTTCGGCGGAGGCGCTCTCCGCGGGCCAGCTCTGAACGAGGGGAAAGAGGCGGCGGTTCGCCTGCTCCACCAGGACCACGGCGCCGGTGCCGCCGGGGAGCGGGGCGAAGACCGACAGGCGGGGCTCTCCCGAGGGGCCGTGGCGGTGCAGGTCGGAAAGGACCGCCCTTCTCTCCGCCAGCGCCTCCCGGAGGAGCGGAAGGAGCCCCTCCTCCAGAACGGCGGGGGAGTCGCCGCTTCCCGCCGCGGTGCGCCCGGCGGCGTCCACGAGGAAGGCGGCGGCGTAGCCGTTCACCTCGGCGACGGAGGCGAGGCGCTCCACGAGGAGGGCCTTCCGTTCTTCCGTGGGGCTTACGAGAAAGGCCGAGGCCTCCCGGGAGAAGAGGGGGCTTTCCGCCAGGCTCCGGCCGTCCTTCCGGANNTCCTCCCGGAAGGCGGCCACCGCCTGGGCCTTGAGGCGGCCCACCGATTCCAGGTTCCTCCGGGCCAGGGCCAGGACCTCCGACCGCTCCCGCCGGTACTCCAGGGCGAACAGGGCGAAGAAGAGAAGGCTTCCCAGCGCGAAGGCCCGCACGAAGGGCCGCTTGCCCGGTAGGGACACCGTTTCATCGTTCACGAAGGCCCCCCTTTAGAGGAAAGGTTATAAACCCCTTCCCATTATAGAACCTGAATTCTCTTTTTCCACCAATCAGGTCAGCCCGAATTCCGCGATGGATGGGTCTTGCCTTCGGTGGTGCAGGTGCTTCACGACGGAAAGGCTTTTTCTCCTGATCAGGGTCACCCTGCCTCCGTTGCGGGCGGAGTTTCGCCGTGGTAAGGTTTGGGGAGGAAGGAAGGTCCATGGCCCACGAGAATCCGTCTGCCCCCGCCGAACCGCATCCGCTCCTGAGGCTCGTGGACCGCCAGAAGGTTCCCACCCACGTGGCCATCATCATGGACGGCAACGGGCGGTGGGCCACCGCCCGGGGCCTGCCCCGCATCAAAGGCCACGAGGCGGGGATCGAGGCCGTCAAAGAGACGGTGAAGGCCGCCTCCAACCTGGGGGTCTCCTGCCTCACCCTCTACGCCTTCTCCATGGAGAACTGGAAGCGCCCCCAGGGGGAGGTCCAGGCCCTCTTCCGCCTGCTCCAGCGTTTCCTCACGGAACAGCGGGGGGAACTGGTCAAGAACCGGATCCGCCTCCGAACCATCGGCCGGATCGAGGAACTGCCCGCACGGAACCAGAAGCTCCTCAAGGACCTCGAAGAAGAGACGCGGGACGGCCGGTGGACGCTGACGCTGGCCCTCTCCTACGGCGGCCGGACGGAGATCGCCGACGCCTGCACCGCCGTCTGCGAGGAGCGGCGGAAGAGCGGGCGGCGGGGGCCGGTGATGGCCGAGGAGGTGGCCCGCCACCTTTACGCCCCGGACCTTCCCGACCCCGACCTCCTCATCCGCACCAGCGGGGAGTACCGGGTGAGCAACTTCCTCCTCTGGCAGATCGCCTACACGGAGATGGTGATCCTCGACGTCCTCTGGCCCGACTTCAAGGAGCAGCACTTCTACGAGGCGGTCCTCGACTACCAGCGGCGGGAGCGGCGGTACGGCGGCGTCCTCAGCGGCGGGGACGGGGGGGCGAAGCGGGAGGGGTCCCGGTGAAGCGCCTGATCACGGCCTTCGTCCTCATCCCCCTCTTCCTTGGAGCCCTCCTGGCCCCCCAGCCGGGGTGGTTCGCGGCCCTCGTCGCCCTGGCCATCCTGATCGCCGGTTGGGAACTCGGAAGGATCGCCGCCGCCACGGGCCTGGACCCCTTCCGGAAGACGCTGGCCCTGTCGGCGGCGGCCTTCGTCCTTCCCGCCTTCTGGCCGGAGGTTTTTACGGTGGAGGAGGTCCTGTCGGGGACCCTCCTGATCCTCCTCATCCTGGGCCTCTTCCGGCGGGCCGAGGTGGGGCGGACGCTGGTGGCCGTCTCCGTGACCCTCTTCGGGGCCCTCTACGTGGGCTTCCTGCTGGCTTACCTCCTCAAGCTGAGGCTCCTGCCCGATGGGGTGAAGATGGTCTTCCTGCTGGGCCTGGGGGTCTGGCCGGGGGATTCGCTGGCCTACTACGTGGGCAAGGCCTTCGGCCGCCACAAGCTGAGCGAGAAGGTCTCCCCCAAGAAGACCTGGGAGGGGGCCTTCGCCAACGTGGTGGGCTCCTTCCTGGGGGTGGCGGTGGCCAAGGCGGCGCTCCTGCCCTCCCTCCGCTGGGGGGACGTCCTCGTCCTGGGAGTCGTCTTCCCCCTCTTCGGCATGACGGGGGACCTCTTCGAATCGGCCCTCAAGCGGCGCGCCGGCGTGAAGGACTCCTCGGGCCTCCTTCCCGGCCACGGCGGCGTTCTCGACCGCCTAGACAGCGTGGTCTTCAACGGCCCGGTGCTCTACTACTATTCGCAGGTGTTCCTCTCATGAGCGTCGGCGTTTCGGTGCTGGGTTCCACGGGAAGCGTGGGGGAGACGACCCTCCGCGTCATCCGGGAAATGGGCGGGGCCTTCCGCGTGGTGGGCCTGGCGGCCGGATCCCGGGTGGAGCGCCTCATGGAGCAGATTGAGGAGTTTTCCCCCGAGGTCGTCTCCGTGGCCGGCGCCGAAGACGCCCGCCGCATCGCCGCCCGCTTTCCGCGCCTGGAGGTCACCTACGGCCCCCACGGGGCCACGCAGGTGGCCGACGCGCCCGGTGTCCAGACGGTGGTGGCGGCCATCGTCGGGGCGGCGGGGCTGGCGCCGACCTTGAAGGCGGNTCAGCGGGGAAAGCGGGTGGCCCTGGCCAACAAGGAGGCCCTGGTGATGGCCGGCCGGCTGGTCATGGAGGCCGCCCGGAAGTCCGGCGCCGAGATCCTGCCGGTGGACAGCGAGCACTGCGCCGTCTTCCAGTGCAGCAAAGGGGAGAGCCCGAAGCACATCCGGCGGATCCTGCTCACCGCCTCCGGCGGCGCCCTCCGCGACCTCCCCCTGGACCAGTTGGAAGAAGCCCCCCCCGAGCGGGTGTTACGACATCCCACGTGGCGCATGGGGCGCAAGATCACCGTGGACTCGGCCACCATGATGAACAAAGGGCTGGAGGTCATCGAGGCCCACCATCTCTTCGGCCTTCCCCTGGAGAAGATCTCCGTCCTNATGCACCGGGAGAGCATCGTCCACTCCCTGGTGGAGTTCGTGGACGGGTCGGTCCTGGCCCAGATGGCCGAGGCGGACATGGCCCTGCCGGTCCAGTACGCGCTCACCTACCCCGCGCGCAAGCCCGGACCTACGCCGGCCCTGGACCTGGCCCACATCGCCTCCCTCTCCTTCGCCGAGCCGGATCCGGGGCGGTACCCGTGCCTGGAGCTGGCCCGCCAGGCGGCGCGCACCTCCGAGGCCCACAAGGTGGCCCTCAACTCCGCCAACGAGGAGGCGGTCCGGGCCTACCTGGAGGGGCGGATCTCTTACGGGGCCATCCCCCGCCTCATCCGGAAGGTCCTGGAGTCCACCGTTCCGGCCTCCCTCGACTCGCTGGAGCACATCCTGGCTTTGGACCGCAAGAGCCGCCAGGCCGCCCAGCGCTTCATGGACCAGGGCCTCCCCGCATGATGTTCCTGGAGGGTCTCCTCACCGTCGCCGTCTTTCTCCTCGTCCTGGGGGGGCTCATCCTCGTCCACGAGATGGGCCACTACCTGGCGGGAAGGCTCCAGGGCTTCGCCATCGAGGCCTTCTCCATCGGCTTCGGGCCGCGCCTGGCCGAGTGGAGAGGGTCCTACAACCGGTGGCAGGTCCGCTGGATCCTCATGGGGGGATTCGTCAAGTTCCGGGGGGAGAGCGGGGAGGAGGACGCCCCGGCGGAAGGTCCCGGCGCGCCGTTCTTCGCCATGGCCCGCTGGCGCCGCTTTCTGGTCCTGGTCATGGGGGTCGCCTTCAACGTCCTCCTGGCCTACCTGCTCTTCTCCGGTCTGGCCTGGGTGGGGGTGGAGGAGAGCCTCCTCGCCACGGGAGAGGCCCGGGTGGGCTTCGTGGCGCCGGGGCTCCCCGCCGAGAAGGCGGGCATCCGCGCCGGCGACGTGATCCTGAAGCTGGGCGGGAGAAAGGTCCGAAGCTGGGAAGAGATCCGGGAAGAGGTGGCCCTCAACCAGAGGCCCTACGTCGTCACCGTCCGCCGGGGGAGCGAGACCCTCACCCTCCGGGTGGAGCCGGAGGTGGTGGCCTTCCTCAAGCAGCCGGTGGGGGAGATCGGCGTCTACCCTTCCCTGCCTCCGGTCATCGGCGCCGTGGCGGACCCCTCCCCGGCCCTCTCGGCCGGCATGCGGCCCGGCGACCGCATCGTCTCCCTGGACGGGGAGACCTTCGGGACCTGGGACGAGTTCCAGCGGGCCATGGCCTTGAGGGGCGGCGAACCGCGCCGCTTCGTACTGGAACGGGAGGGCCGGAGGGTGGAGGTGGAGGTGACCCCCCGCTTCGACGCGCGGGCCGGACGGTACCTCATCGGCGTCTCACCGGAGGAGACGGTCTTCCGCCGGTACCCCTTCCCCCACAACTTCGTCAAGGCCGCCTCCATGACCTTGGACCAGTCCACCCTGGCCTACCGCACCCTGCGGCGGCTGGCCACGCGGCAGGTGGGGCTCTCGGCCCTCTCGGGGCCGGTGAGCATCGCCTACATCACGGGGAAGGTGGCCCGGACGGGGCTCTACAACCTCCTCACGCTGGTGGCGGTCATCTCCCTCCAACTGGGCTTCATCAACCTCCTGCCCGTCCCGGGCCTCGACGGCGGGCAGATCCTGGTCCTGGCGGTGGAGGGGGCGCTGCGGCGGGACTTCCCCATGGCGGTGAAGGAACGGATCCTCCAGGCGGGCTTCATCCTCCTCATCCTGCTCTCGGTGGCGGTCCTGGTCCTGGACGTGGCGAAGTTCGTGAGGTGAGCGGTGGCCGGCGACGGCGACGGCCTCTTNGAACCCTTCGAGNGGCTNCTTCCGGTGCGGATTCTGGGGAGAGAGGCCCAAATCCCCGAACGAAACTCCTGGCTGAGGGNCCTGCAGTTCCTGGACCGGGAGGAGGTGGCCCTGGGGGACTTCTGCTGGAACGGGGACTGCCGCCACTGCGAGTCCCTCCTGCGGCGCCGGGGAGAGGAGCGGTGGGTCCTCTGCTGCCAGACGGAGGCGGAGGCGGGGGACGAGCTGGTCGAGGTGCCGCCCGAGGTCGCCTACGCCCTTCGGCGGTGGCGGAAGGGGCCCGGCGGAGAACGGGGGTAGAGCCATGGACGTGGAGCTGAACGAAGACCAGAAGATGGTCCGGGAGATGGTCCGGGCCTTTGCCGAGGAGAAGATCCGGCCCGGCGTGGCGAAGCGGGACGAAGAGGGCCGGTTCATCGAGGAGCTCCTTCCGGGGCTGGCGGAGCTGGGCCTCCTGGGCATGGTGGTCCCCGAGACCTACGGGGGGGCCGGCCTGGACACGGTAGCCTACGCCGTCGCCATCGAAGAACTGGCGCGGGTCTGCCCCTCCACGGCGGTCACCGTCTCGGTCACCAACTCCGTCTGCGAGGAGCCCATCCTGCGGTTCGGTACCGAGGACCAGCGGAGGCGGTTCCTGCCGCCGCTGGCCCGGGGGGAGCGCATCGGCGGATTCTGCCTCACCGAACCCGGCGCCGGCACCGACGCCGCCGCCATCGCCACCCGGGCGGTCCGGAAGGGGGACCGGTACGTCCTCGACGGCGCCAAGGCCTGGATCACCAACACGCACGTGGGCAAGACCTTCGTGGTGGTGGCGGTGACGGACCCCTCCAAAGGCCGCCGGGGGATTTCCGCCTTTGTGGTGGAGGCGGGGACGCCGGGGATGGTCTTCCTGCCCCCGGAGAAGAAGATGGGCCTCAAGGCCAGCGTCACCTCGGGGGTGGTCTTCGAGGGGTGCGAAGTCCCGGCGGAGAACCGGCTGGGGGAGGAGGGGCAGGGCCTTGTCATCGCCCTGAAGACCCTCGACGCCTCCCGCATCGGCATCGCCGCCCAGGCGGTGGGCATCGCCCAGGGGGCCTTCGAGGAGGCCGTCCGCTACGCCCGGGAGCGGCACACCTTCGGCCGGCCGCTGGCGGACCACCAGGCCATCCAGTTCATGCTGGCGGAGGCGGCGACGGAGATCGAGGCCGCCCGCCTGCTGACCTACCGGGCCGCCGCCTTCAAGGACCAAAACTCGCCGTCCCTCGGCCTCGCCTCCAGCATGGCCAAGCTCTACGCCAGCGAGGCCGCCAAGAAGGCCTGCGACATCGCCGTCCAGGTCCACGGCTCCTACGGCTACAGCCGGGAGTACGCGGTGGAGCGCTTCTACCGGGACGTGCGGGTCACCACCATCTACGAGGGGACCTCCGAGGCCCAGCGGATGGTCATCGCCCGGGCCCTCCTCAAGGAGTAGTCCCCGAAGCCCCTCAGGCGGGGTACCGGTCGGAGATGTAGTGGATCAGGTGCTTGATGGTGAAGTCCTGGTCCCTGGAGACCCAGCGGGTGCAGTCGCCGATGGAGACGAGGCCCGCCAGCGTATTTCCCTCCATCACCGGGAGGTGCCGGTGGCGCCGGGTGGTCATGATGGCCATGGCCTCCCGGATGGGGGTCTCCGGCGTGACGAAGACCACGTCCGTGGACATGACCTCCTCCACCTTGCACTGCCGCGGGTCCCGGCAGGAGAGGACGATCTTGGTCAGGACGTCCCGCTCGGTGAACATGCCTACGGGCACGCCGTCCTTCTCCACCACGAGGGCGCCGATGTGGCGGTCGGTCATGGTCTTCACGGCGTCGTAGACGGTGGCGCCGGGGGAGACGGTGACCACCTCCCGGCCCTTCTCCGCAAGCAGGCGTTCCACTCGGTCCATGGCGGCCTCCTTAAACGCATACTACAACGCTTTGAAAACCGATTCCATCCCGGGCTTCAAGGCCACACCAGCCACAGCTCCCGCTGGGGTTCGGCGAAGTAGCGGGCACCCTCGGGGGTGACGAGGACGTCCTCCTCCACGCCCACGGCGCCGAAGCCGGGGACGTTGAGGGAGGGCTCCAGGGTGAAGACCTGGTTCTCCTGGACGGGAAGGAGGGGGGTGTTGCGGTAGCGCGGCCACAGAGGGCCCAGCAGGCACCCGCCGTCGTGGACGTGGCGTCCCACCTGGTGGCCGAGGGCGTGGGGGTACTCGGGGAAGCCCGCCTCCGTCACCCGGGAGCGGGCGACGGCGTCCACGTCGGTGCCGCGGACGCCGGGCCGCAGGGCCTCGCCGGAGCGGCGGATGGCCTCCACGATGACGGCGAAGCCCTTTTGGACCGGCTCCGGAGGGCCGTCCTCGCCGGGGCGGAGGAGGTACCAGGTCCGCTGCATGTCGGAGGCGTACCCCTCGACGAAGACCCCCATGTCCACGTGAACGAGGTCCCCCGGCGCGAGGCGGTTGTCGGTGGCCTCCCCGTGGCCCATGCCGGTGCCCCGGTCCCCGGCGAAGACCAGGGTCTGGAAGCTGGGGGAGAGGCCCCGGGCGGCCATGCGCTCCCCGATAAAGCCAAAGACCTCCCGCTCCGTGAGACCGGGACGGAGGTAGGCGTCCACCTCCCGAAAGAGCTCCACCGTGTGGTCCACCGCCCGCTGGATGAGGGCCCGTTCCCGGGGGGTCTTCTGGGAGATGAGGGCGCCGATGACCTCCTCGGCCGAGACCACCTCCGCCCCCGGGGCGTGCTTTTTCAGGAGGGACTCCAGGTGGAGGAAGCGGCCGTGGGGGATGCCGTCGGCGGCGGGGTCCGAGAGGGAGAAGTTCACCGCNACCTTGCGGGGGGAGAGGCGCCNGAGGAGGGCGGCGAAGGGCTCTTCGAAGTCCTGGACGTAGGTGATCACCTCGTCGTAAAGGCCGCTTTGCTCGAAGACCTGCTGGTCGAAGCGCCCGCAGACGAGGAAGCGCTGCCCCCCCCGCGTCACGGCCACCAGGCTCTCCCAGGTGAGGTGGCCGGGGGAGATGTAGGCGAAGGCCCGCTCGGCGCCGGAGGAGGTCTCCTGGACGTAGGTGAGCCAGAGGTCAATGGCCTTTTGGTCGAGGACCTCCGCGGCCTGGGCGAGCTTTTCGGCGAGGATGTCGGGGGTGCCGAGGTCGTGGACCATGGGTGCCTCCCAGAAAGGGGGCGGCGGGGCGCCACCCCGAAACCCAGCATACCACGGACGGGGCGCCGGNGGTTCGGGGCTCCGTCCCGAGCCTTGGCGGATCCATCGGGGACCTGTACAATACCCGCCGGACAGGAAAGGATAGGCCCATGCCGACCATCGATCCCAACATGCTGCCGGTGGACATCCTCAGGCTCGCCCTGGAGCGGGAGAAGGAGGCCCACGCCTTTTACACCGAGGCGGCGCGCCTGGTCACCCTCCCCGCCACGCGGGACGCGCTCCTGGAGATGGCCGAAGAGGAACGCTCCCACATCCAGAAGATCGAGGAGATCCTCGACCGGTACTTCTACCACGACAACTAAGGCCACCGGTGGCCCCCCACCGGGAGCCGGAGGGTCCATGGACGCTCCCCGCCCCCCCGCCAGGCGACTGTACGCCGACGCCAACGCCACGACGCCGTTGCACCCCGCCGTGCGGGAGAGCCTCACCGAGGCCAGCGCCCGGTTCTTCGGGAACCCCGCCAGCCTGCACGGTACGGGGAGGATGGCCCGCGAGGCCCTGGAGGAGGCCCGGGGGCAGGTGGCGGGCCTCGTGGGCTGTCTCCCGGAAGAGGTGGTCTTCGTCTCCTCCGGGACCGAGGGGAACCACCAGGCCCTGCTCTCCGCCGCCGGGGCCGCCGGAGGCCGCCGGCGGGTCCTCCTCTCGGCCGTGGAGCACCCCTCCGTGGCCGGCGCGGCGGAGATCCTCGAAGAGCGGGGGTTNGCCGTGGAGGAGATCCCCGTGGACGGCTCGGGCCTTCTGGACCTNAAGGCCCTGGAGGGGCGCCTGGGGGACGACGTGGCCGTCGTCTCGGTCCTCTCGGCCCACAACGAGACGGGGGTCCTCGAACCGGTGGAGAGCGTGGGAGCCCTCTGCCGGCGGCACGGGGCCCTCTTCCACACCGACGCCGTCCAGGCGGCGGGGAAGGTCCCCCTCCGTTGGCGGGAGGCCCTCCCCGACTACCTCGTGGTGGCCGCCCACAAGTTCTACGGCCCCAAGGGAATCGCGGCCCTGGTGGTGCGGCGGGGGGCCCCCGTGGTGCCCCTCCTCCGGGGGGGCGGCCAGGAGGGCGGGCGGCGGGCCTCCACCGTGGCCGTGCCCCTGGCGGTGGCCATGGGCCGCGCCGCCGAGGTGGCCCTGGCGGAGATGGGAGCCTGGGCGGCGGTGGAGGGCTTCCGGGATTCCCTGGAAGACCGGCTCCGCGGCCGCTTCGGCGCCCGGGTCTTCGGCGGGGAGGCCCCGCGCCTCCCCAACACCTCCTTCTTCTCCCTTCCGGGGCTCTCGGCCGCCCGGATGGTGGCCGAGCTGGACCGCCGCGGCATTGACGTCTCCACCGCCTCGGCCTGCCACAGCGGCCAGGAGCGCCTCCCCCGGGTCCTCGAGGCCATGGGAGTTCCCGGAGAGGCGGCGGGGACGGTCCTGAGGATCAGCCTGTTGCGCCACACCACCGCGGAGGAGGCGGCCTTTCTCGCCGGGAGCCTCNAGGAGGCCGCGGCGATCCTCCTCAAGGAGCCGACGCCATGANCGACGGGGAACGCTGGTACATCCTGGTCTGCAAGGGAGACGACTGCGCCAAGCGGGGCAACCCCGACCGGGTGCGGATGGCCCTCAAGCAGGCGGCGAGGGATCTGCCGGCCAAGGCGGTGAAGGTCTCCTTCGTCTCCTGCCTCGGCATGTGCGGGGAGGGCCCCAACGTCCTTGTCTGCCGCGGCGAAGGGGCATACCATCGGTGCACCGGGGCCGAAGCCCCGAAGATCGTGGAAGCGGTGAGGGGGAAAATTGGNCAGCCTGGTTCCTGACGCCACCTCCCGGCGNATTCTCGACGCCATGAGCGACGGCGTCATCGTCACCAACGCCGAGAGGAAGATCGTCTTCATCAACGAGNCGGCCCGCGTGCTCCTGGGCTACGGGGAGGGGGAGGCCCTGGACCAGCGGTGCCGCCACGTCACCCAGAGCTCCGAGTGCGACTACTCCTGCCCCATGACCCAGGCCATCCAGCAGAACCGGGACCTGGAGGGCATCTCCATGTTCTACCGCACCCGGGCCGGCCAACTCCTCCAGTGCCGGACCCGGGTTCTCCTCCTGAGGGACGGGGAGGGCAAGGTGGTGGGGGGGGTGGAGATCTTCACCGACACCACGCAGGTCTCCCGGCTCCAGGAGCTGGCGGAGGAGCGCTTCTCCTTCGCCAGCATCATCGGGAAGAACGCCGCCATGCAGGAGGTCTTCGACCTCATCCGCATGGTGGCGGAGACCGACTCCACCGTGCTCGTCACCGGGGAGAGCGGGACGGGGAAGGAGCTGGTGGCCAGCGCCATCCACTTCAACTCCCTGCGGAAGAACCGGGCCTTCGTCAAGGTGAACTGCGCCGCCCTCAACGAGGGCGTTCTGGAGAGCGAACTCTTCGGCCACGTGCGGGGGGCCTTCACCGGCGCCGTGGCCGACAAGATGGGCCGCTTCGAAATGGCCCACGGCGGGACGCTCTTCCTGGACGAGATCGGCGAGATTCCGCCCTCCACCCAGGTCAAGCTCCTGCGGGTCCTTCAGGAGGGGGAGATGGAGCGGGTGGGCTCCTCCCGCACCCTCAAGGTGGACGTGCGGGTCGTCGCCGCCACCAACCGGGACCTGGAGGCGGCCCTCAAGTCCGGCCAGTTCCGCCAGGACCTCTACTACCGGCTGAACGTCTTCCGGATTCGCCTTCCGAGCCTCAGGGAGCGGCGGGAGGACATCCCCCTGCTGGTGGACCACTTTCTGAGGAAGATCGCCGCCAAGATGCCCCAGAAGCGCCTGGAGACCGTCGAGGAGGAGGCGCTCCTCCGCCTCATGGAGTACGACTACCCCGGCAACGTGCGGGAGCTGGAGAACCTCCTGGAGCACGCCGCCATCCGCTGCCGAGACGGCGTCCTGAGGGCCCGGGACCTTCCNCTCCCCGAACGGGTCCCCGCCCCCGAGGCCCCGGCGCCCCTCTACCAGATCCGNTCCCCCCTGGAAACGGTGGAGCGGGACCTCATCCTCAAGATGCTGGAGGCCAACGGCTGGAGGATCAGCNGGACGGCGGAGCGCCTGGGGATCAGCCGCGTGACCCTCTGGCGGAAGATGCGGGAGTACGGCATCGAGAAGCCGGCGGAGAAGTGAGGAGAAGCGGGTGGCGCCGAGGGTCCTCTCCATNGTGGGCAAGAGCGGTNCGGGAAAGACCACCCTCATCGAGGCCCTCCTTCCCCTTTTGAAGGCNCGGGGCCTGAAGGTCGGCACCCTCAAGCACGACGTCCACGGTTTTCGCATGGACCACGAGGGGAAGGACACCTACCGGCACTTCGCCGCGGGGGCCGACCGGGTGGTCATCGCCGGCCCCGGCGAGACGGCGTTGCGGGAGCGTTGCGCGGAGCCGCCGCCGGCGGAAGCGCTGGTGGCCCGCTTCATGGAAGGGATGGACCTGGTCCTCACCGAGGGCTACCGCACCGGCGCCTGGCCCAAGGTGGAGGTGGTGCGGAGGGCCCGGAGCGAAGGCCCGCTCTGNGCCGGAGATCGGCACCTCGTGGCCGTCGTGACCGATCTTCCGGGCCCGTGGGAGGTGCGGTCCTTCGCCCTCGACGACGCGGAGGCGCTGGCCGCCTGGATCGCCGGAGAGTTCCTCCAGAAGGGAGCCCCATGAAGCGAGAGACCTGTCCCGCCTGCCAGGGAACCGGGTACGTGGTGGAGGAGAAAGGGGGGCGCCCGGTGGCCCGCCCCTGCACCTGCCGCAAGCCGGACCGGGTGACGCGGCTGGTGAGCCGGGCGGGGATCCCCGACCGCTATCGCCACGGGTGCGTCTTCGAGACCTTCCGGCCGCGGACCGGCTCCCAGGAAGAGGCCCTCCTTTTGGCCCGGCGGTACGCCGAGGACTTCCCCGCCTTCCCCGGCGAGGGTCCCCAGGGNCTGCTCTTCATGGGCCCCTGCGGCGTGGGCAAGACCCACCTGGCCGTCTCCATCCTCCAAATCCTCCTCCTCAAGAAGGGCATTCCGGCGAAGTTCCTGGACCTCAACGACCTCTACCGGGAGATCTGGGCCACCTACGGCCGGCGGGAGGCCGGAGAGACCGAGTACGACCTCATGGCGCCGCTGGTGGAGGCCCCCCTGCTCCTCATTGACGAGCTGGGGTGCCACGCCTCCCCGTGGGCGCAGGACACGCTCCTCTACCTCGTGAGCCGAAGGTACAACGAGAACCGGCCCACCCTCTGCACCACCAACTACCTGGACGAGCCCCCGGAGGGGGAGCCCTCCCTGGAGAGCCGCATCGGCGTCAGAGCCCGCTCCCGGCTCTTCGAGATGTGCCGGACGGTCCTCATGGACGGCCCGGACCACCGCCGCCGCTAGGGGCGGACGGCGGCGGGGCGGCCTTCCCCGGCCGGAGCCGGCGGAGGAGCGCCTCGCTGGCCCAGAGGCTGTGCTTTCCTTCGCGAAAGACCAGGCGAAGGCCCGGCAGGTCCTCCGGCAACGTCTTCTCGCCGTCCCCGTCGGTCACCACCCAGAGGGCGGGGTTTTCCGCGGCGAAGCGGGCGAGCTGCTCCCGATCCTCCAGGATGTGCGCCGGCCGGCCCGCCACGAACTTCTTCCGGAGGAAGTTGTTGTCGTAGGCCGCCACCCTGTCCCGGACGTAGAAGGGGACGGAGAAGAGGGTGACCCGGTACTCCAGCACCGCCTCCCCCGGCCGGCGGAGGGAAGCCAACTCTTCGCCCAGCCGTTTGACGTTCTTGGCGCCGTCTCCCAGGGCCGCCGCGGCGTGGGGCAGGGACAGTTCCACCGCGCCCATGGCCAGCAGGGCCAGGAGGAGGGCGGCGGAGCGACGGTTCCGGAAGGCGAGGAAGGCCCCCGCCAGGCCCAGGGCCGCCCCCGCCGCCGTCAAGAGAACGAAGGGGCCGCCGGCGCCGCCGGGGATCTTCTCGCCGGCCCAGAACCCCAGGATCCCGGCGAAAAGCCCCGCCAGAAGGGGAGGCAGCGCCGGGAGGGCGCGGCGGCGGGAGGGGGCAAGGGCCTCCTCCCACCCTTCCGCCGCCAGGAGCGCCCAGGCCGGCAGGGCGGGCAGGACGTAGGTGGGAAGTTTGGCTGGAAAGAAGGACCACAGCAGAGGCGGAAGGAAGGCCCAGGAAAGGAGCAGGATCTTCCGCCCGCTTAAGGGGCGGCGGAGGGACGGAGGCAGCAAGGTCCACCAGGGCAGGAAACCCAGGAAGAGGACCGGCGCGTAGTAGTACCACGGGCCCGGGTGGAAACGCTTGGCCGAGTACGCCGCCTCCGTGGCCTCGTGCGTGGCCAGGAAGCCGAGGAGGCCGGGGTGTTTCAGCCCGACGGCCACGAACCAGGGCAGGGCCAGCAGGAGAAAGGCCAGCCAGAGGAGGGGATCGGCCAAGGGCCGGAGGCTCCTTCCCCGGTCCCGGGCCAGGGCGGCGGGCACCATCCCGAGGGCCCAGAAGAGAAAGGCGATGGGGCCCTTGGTGAGGAAGGCCGCCGCCGCCACCGCCGCGAAGAGCAGGGAGAAGGTCCGGGGAAAGAGCCGCCCCTCTTCCCGGAGGAGCCAGAGGAAGAACCCCGCCGTCACCCAGAGGGTGAGGTACATGTCGGTGGTGAGGACCTTCCCCATGGCGAAAAAGAGGAGGGACCCGGCCAGGATNCCCGCCGCCGGCCAGGCGGGGCGCCGGGGCTCCAGCAGGCTCCCGATGGCCGCCGTCAGAACGAGGACCCAGAGGGCCGCCAGGGCGAGGAAGAAGCGGGCGCCGAAGGGGGTCTCGCCGAAGAGGGCGTACCCCAGGGTCGTGATCCAGTAGGTGAGGGGCGGCTTGGTGAAGTGGTAGACGTAGTCAATCTGGGGGGAGAGGAAGTCGCCCGTGGCGGCCATCTCCCGCGCGACCTCGGCGTACCGGGCCTCGGACGATTCGAAGAGGCCCACCCAGGAGTTCCCGTAAAGGAGAACCAGGAGGGCCGCCGCCAGCAGGAACGAAAGGGTTCTTCGGTTCTCCACGGCCTCACTCCCCAAAAGGCGCCATTCTATCCCTTCCCCGGAAGGAGAGAAGCGCGGGGAGGGCCGTGAGAAGAGAGGCGAGGGCCAGGAGGAAGGCCGTCGCGGCGAGCCCCCCGAGGGGCAGGAGGAAGAGGCCCCCCGCCAGCGCCCCGGCGGCCCCTCCGAAGAGGTCCGCGGCGTAGAGGGCGGCCCCCCGTACCTCCCCTCCGGCGGCCACGGCGCCGGCGAAGCCCAGCCCGGCGGCGAGTCCGGTGGCGGCCTCCAGAAGGCCGGAAAGGAGGACCCCTCCGCCGCCGGTGCCGAAGAGGAGGGCCGACCCCGCGAAGAGGCCGAAGCCCACCAGGGGCGCGGCGGTCCTGGCGGGAGCGCTCCGGGCGCCGAGGGCCGACCCCGCCGCCAGTCCCCCCATGAAGAGGCCCAGGAGCAGGCCCACGTCCCGGTAGAGGGCCCCCTCCACGACGGCGTGGTAGAGGAGAATCGCCTCCTGGCCCACCATCCCCGAAAAGCCCCATCCGGCCGCCAGGCAGGCCGCCGAGAGCCCGGGCCGCCTTCGTGCGCCCAGGGCCGCCAGGGCGCCCCCGGCGAGGAGGAGGAGGGCCGCCCCGCCGAAGGCCCCCGCTCCCGGCGGTCCCGGAAGGGAGGGCGGAGCCGTCCCCAGGCGGGGGTGGGAGCGGGAGAGGTGGGTGAGCACCGCCAGCGGAACCGCCGAGGGGCGCGCCGCTCGGTTGGGCTCGGCCCTCTCCGCCGCCAGAAGGGAGGGAAGGGTCCGGAAACGGTCGTTGGTCAGCAGGTAGCGGAGGTAGGGGAGGCCCACGAGGCGCGGGTTCCAGGGTCGCCCCTCCTGGCGCGCGGCAAGGACCGCCGGATCCTTGACCGGCACGGAGACGGTCCCCACGAGAAGGGTCTGGGGTCCGGGGAGGAGAAGCACGTGGGGAAAGGCCGCCCGCATCGCTTCGAAGAGGGAGGCGAGGAGGCGCCGCTCCAGGGGCGTCAGCAGGTTCTCCGGGGCCGGAAGGCTCGTGGCGAAGACCCCCCGAGGGGCGAGGCGCGAACGGGCCAGGGCGAAGAACTCCGCCGTGGCCAGGCGGCCGGCCTGGAGGGAGAGGGGCGGCGGCGCGGCGGAGAAGATGAAGGAATAGCGGCGCTCCGTCCGGGAGAGGAAGGCCACGGGGTCGAAAAAGAAAAGGTGGACCCGCGGCGAGGCGAAGGCCCTCCGGGAGTCCTCCGGCAGGAGGGGCAGGAGGGTGGCCAGGAGGCGCCGGTCCATCTCCACCACGTCCACCCGAGCGAAGCCCTGGGCCAGGACCTCCGGCAGGAGCCCCTCCGCCGTTCCGCCCAAAAGGAGCGCCGTGCGAGGGTCGGCCACCTGCAGGGCCGCCGGGCCGATCCGGGCCTCGGCCTCGGCCCCCTGGCTCTCGTAGGCGAGGGCGTCGTTCCAGAAGACCACCGTCTGCCCCTCGGGGTTCTCCACGGTGATCCTGCCGTAGGGCGTTTCGGCGGTGGCCGTCAGGAAAGGGTGGCTCCGGGCCGTGAGGGCGCGGTCCGCCTCCGCCGAGAAGGGAAGGGCGGCGAGGACCGCCGCCAGCAGGCCGAGGGCGAAGCCGCGGAGGGCGGCCGCGCGGGTAGCCGCCAGGGCCGAAAGACCGCAGAGGCCCGAAACGGCCAGGGCCGCGGAGAGGTTGGGCAGGCCCCCCAGGGCGAAGGCCGCCGCCAGGAGCCCCCCCGCCACCGCCCCCAGGCTCTCCCAGGCATAGGCGCGGGCGAAGCCGCCCCCCGGGCCGGGGGCGGAGGCGGCGCGCCGGAAGAGGAGTCCCGACAGGAAGGCCGGAGGAACGAGCAGGAGAGCCCCGGCGAGCAGGGCCGCCCCCGGGGGAAGGAGGAGGCCGGGAAGGGGAGCCGACAGCGGCCGGAGAAGCCGGAAGGCCGCCACCGAAAGGGGCAGGGAGAGACCCAGGGCCAGGAAGGGGAGGCCGAGCCCCCTTCCGGAAAGGGCGGGAGAGCGGCGGCCCCAGGCCGCCCCCGCGCCGGAACCCGCGAGCCAGAAGCAGAGCCCCGCCAGGGCGAAGAACTCCACCCCGAAGGCCGCCACCAGAACCTCCCGGAGAAGGACCACCTGTCCCAGCAGGGAAAGGGCCCCCACCGCCACCAGCGCCCACACCATGGCCGTCATTATCCCACCTCCGAAGGCCATGGGCAGAGGAAGCCTTGAGAACAGGATGAGGGGATAAACCGGAGACGTGATGAGGAGATGAGGAAAAAGAAAAAACCTGAACAAGGAGATCAGGGAGGTCAGGAGTTTATTTCCTTTTCACTTGTCAAACAGGGAGATCAGGGAGATCGGGGAGGGATCGTCTTTTCTTCTCACTTTTTACTTCTCACTTCTCAAACAGGGAGATCGGGGAAAGTTGCTTTTCACCTGTGTTCCCAGCGAATCCTGGCCCGAGAAGCCCGGCCCCACCCGAGGATCCGGCAGACCCCCGGAGCGGGTACGGGGTTACCGGTTTGGAACCGCTCTTTTGTGCAATCGGATTCGACCC
>JGI24187J35170_1000395_pt1 | contig 19552 bp, 11 predicted proteins | sample YNPBryBLVA2012_FD_35170 | JGI IMG/M metagenome (IMG submission 35170)
GTGGGTTCAGCGAGTCCGCGGTGGTGACGGTGGTGGTGGGGAGCGCGCCGGTGATCGGACCGGCTCCGGATGAAGAAAAACTTGCACCGGGTGAGGTGCGGATATCCGGCGGGCCTGGTGGGTACGTAGACGCGAACGTCAATCCCAACGTGGTAATGCGGTTCCAGCGGACCGCCGCCGGTGTGGTGACGGTGCGCATCTACGACCTGCGCGGGCGGCTGGTGATGGAGAAAACCAAGGACGGGCAGGCGGGAATAGACGACGACATCGTATGGAACGCCGACGACCTCCCCGCGGGGGTGTACCTCGTTCGGGTGAAAGGCGGTGGGGTGGAAACCTCCAAGCGGGTGGTCGTGGTGCGCTGACAGTGGTCGGGATCGGATAACGTTCCCCTGTGGGGCGAGTGGAGACAACCGTCTGTCTCGCGCAATGGTGCGGCGACGTATACCGTCACGACATGCAGTATCGTTTGATCCCAGCGGTTTTTACCCGTGTTAGGATGCTCATCCGGTGGTCTCATGCGGGTACGGTTGTAGTTGGAGGAGCGGTGCCTGTTTCGTGAGAGAGAAAATACCGCGGGAGGGAACGACATCGGCGTCCGCCCGTTTTCCGTCGTCGCCGAAATTGGTTTGCAACAGGCCGTGCGTTTTTTGTACGATAAAGAAATATGGACGTCGTACGGAGCGCATGGGTACCTCTGTGTGGTCTGTGGTTGCTCGGATGCGTCGGCGCGGCGGCGCAGGTCACCGCCATCAGTACCACGGCGCATCCGAACCTCTACTTCAACGCCGCTGAAATCGCCCAGCTACGGCAGGCGATCGTTGTTGAACGATCGCTCCCCTACGCGGCAGCAGCCTATGAAGCCATCCGTTCGGTGGCACCGGCGGGCAAGCCGGCGGGTTTTGACACGCTTTCCTATCCGGAGAGTTTCCACGCCGCCCGGCAGTGTACGATAGACAACCTGAAAGCGTGTTGGGGCTACCTGTTGGAACCTTCCGCACCGAAAGCCGCCGCTCTCAAGACGGCGCTCCTCTCCTGGACTGCGGCGAGAGGTGTCTACTGGATGACATCCGCCCAGCACGCAGCCTACATTCACACGGCGCTCACGTGGATGTACGACTTGCTCTACAACTCCGGCCAGCTGAACGCCGCAGAAAAAACGGCCCTGGACGCGTGGTTCGCCGAGTGCGCTGGCGGACTGGTGCGCGACAATGCGTACTGGGCGGCCTATTCCACCAACCTCGTCAACAAGGAAGGGAGTGTTCGGGTCGGCTATGACAATTGGCGGCAGTTCGATCACCACACCGGGGTGCTGTGCGCGCTCGTGTCGCACAACCAGGCGCTGGTCAACCGCGCCTGCCAGAGCGGTTTCCCAGAAGACCTGTTCGTGTCGACCGGTGTGGCTGCGTATGCACCCGCGACCCGCGACTGGAAGAACATGGTCAACGGCCTGGTGTTCCCCAGCGGGTACAACTTCAACGGGTACAAGAGCAACTACGGGTTCAATGCCCCCGATGAGCCCTACGACGGCGTGCCCGACGGCGCCGGGCAGTCCGACCACTTCTACGTGCTCATCGTGCCGGTGCTCTCCGCCGAGGCGGTGACGCACAACGGTTTCGACGGGTGGCGGTACGCCGCTCGGGCGCTGCTGCGCACGTTCGAGGTTGCGGCGCCGTTCGCGGCGGTGGCCGGCCCTTCCCGCCACAACTGGGCGCCGCTGTATTGGTTCGCATACCGACGGTCTCCCAACAATCTCGTGCTGCGTTCGCAGGTATTTTCCACCGCCGGCCGCGGTTCGGTGCCGTATCTCTTTGATAACACGTGTCCGCTCTGGGGCGCGCTCGGCGACATCGCGGCGCCGGAACCGGTACAGCCGGAGCAGGTGCTGATCTTCAACTATCCGAACCCCTTCATTCCCGGGCACGGAACGGTGATTCAGTACACCCTGACGCACTCCGCGGACACTACAGTACAGATATTCGACCTGCTCGGCAGACTGGTGTTCCGGAAGGACATCCCGTCCGGTTCGTATGGCGGTGTGGAGGGGATCAACACCATCCCCTGGGACGGACGGAGCATGCACGGCACCTTCGTGGAGAGCGGCGGGTACATCTGCGTGGTAGATTCCGCCGGGAAACGGTTGAAGACGAAGGTGGCTGTACGGTGAAACGGGTGTGGCGTGTGGGTGCGGTGTGTCTGGTGTGCATGGGTGCTTGTCCGCCGGAGATTCGGGCGGGCGGTGTCCCCGGGTACGGGACGGGGGTCGGGGTGAGTGCGCGGCCCGCCGGCATGGGAGGGGCGTACGTCGCGGTCGTCCGCGATGAATCGTCGGTGCTCTGGAATCCTGCAGGATTGACCCGTCATGATGGTTTCGGCGTCGGTGTGATGCGCGCGATTCTGCCGGAGGGGGCGTCCGCCGACGGGATCGCGTTTGCGCACCGCGCTGCCGACGGGTTCGCCTACGGTGGAGCGCTGCAGCGGCTGTACCTGGGGGATATCGTCGCCCGGGATGTGACCGGCACGCCCCTGGGGACGTTTGCGGTGGAGACAACGATGTTCCGGCTCGCGGGCGCGGTGCGCATCGTTCCCCGCCTGCGTGTCGGTGGCGTACTCGGCATGTGGCATTTCTCGGAATCGGGACTGCCGGGTGCCACGCCGCGGACACGGGTGGGCGGCGACGTCGGTATGATCTACTTTCCTCAGCGCAGCATGACTCTCGGGTTCAGCGTGTCCCACCTCGGAGAATCTTCCGCGGAGCGAATCTCCGGCGTGCGCTACGAGGTGCCGGCGCGTCTCGTGTTCGGACTCGCCGCACGAATCATTCCCGACAGTCTGCTGTGTGCCGCGGAAGTGGACTACGCCATTGGTCAGGAAGTGCACGCCCGCGTGGGTGCCGAATGGATTCCGTGGGGAGTGGGATTTGTTGCACTGCGTGCGGGTGCGGACCACGGCATGCCGTCGTTGGGTCTCGGGTTCCGTCCGGTGAATCCGCACATTGACTACGCGCTGCAGAGCACCGATCTGGGACCCGTCCACCGGGTATCCCTCCGGTGGCAGTTCGGAACGCCCGCATCGCCGCCGGGCGGCCCGTCAGCCGATGCCCGGATCAAAACCGCGGTGAACGTCATGAAAGAGGTTCCGATCGGGATGTGCCACCTGTTTGCGTCGCGGGGTATCCCCGTGGTGTCCGTCGAGTTGGAGAATCAGGCGGAAACGCCGGTGACGGTCGTCGTGGAGATCGCCCTGGAACCGTCGGCGGGTCGTGAAACACGGTCGGTGACGCTGGCGGCTGCGGAGCGGGTGGCGCTGCCATTCACGCCGACGGTTTCGGCGAAGGCCGTACGTTCGGTGCGGGCGCTGCCAACACCCGGATCGGTGGTGTGCACCGTGCGGCAGGTGGGGGATGAAGGAATACCGGAACTGATCCGGCGCGACTCGTTTCCAGTGTCGTTGTACCCGTACGATCAGTTTTTCCCGTACGTGCGGGATGCGGACGGTGTGCGTCACGAGCTCCTGGAAAGCCTGGTGTCCTGGGTGACGTTCAATGATCGGACGTTGCAGAAGGTGGTGTCCCGGGCCGCCGAACGTGGGTCGCGGCTGTCGCCGCCGGTGCGGATGCTCGGCGTACAGTCGGCGGATACCGGCGGTTTCGATGCGGAGTCGTTGAACGGCGTCCGACATGATCCAGATTACCGGGAACAGGTGCGCCTCATCTACGAGGTGCTGCGGGATGAGTACGGAGTGGCGTACCTCAATCAACCGGTGGTGTACCGCAATTCTCAGCGGATCAAACTCCCCCGCGAAACGCTGCACACAAAGGGCAACTGTGTTGAACTCGCGGTGCTGCTGGCCGCTGTCTTGGAGAGCGTGGAAATAGATCCAGTGGTGGTCGTGCTCCCCGAGGAGGAACACGCGATCGTCGGATGGCGTGTTCCGGGTGGTCTCCGGGACCGGTACCTGTTCGTGGATCCGGCGGCATTCGGGGAACCGTTCGAAGCGCTGCTCGCGCAGGGCGAATACGTGCTGCAGCGACACGCTCTGGCAGCGGGTGACCGACCAGGGCTGCGGTTCCCTCCGGACGGAGTATTCCGCGGGGAGCGCGGTATCGTGCTCCTGGACGTGCGCCGGATCCGACGACGGGTTCCCCCGAGTCCGTTTGTGAACTAGCGCGTGAACAGCGATACCGAGCGGAAACTGATCCTGGCGGCTCGTGCGGGAGATGGGGCGGCCTACGACGAACTGGTGCGGCTGAACGCCGAGCGGGTGTACCGGTTCTGCCGGCAGATCACCGGGGATGCTCACGAGGCGTATGATCTCGCACAGCAGGTGTTCGTGAAAGGGTTTTCGTCGTTGCACTCATTCAAGTTCCGCTCCCGGTTTTCCTCCTGGTTGTACCGCATCGCCGTGAACCACTGGAAAAACGAGGTGGCCCGCCACCAGATGCGTTCGGCACCGCTGGATGATGACGAATTGGTTGTTGACGCCGCGGTGTCCGTTGAACAGGTGATGCAGCGGGCTGATGTGTCCGATATCGTCCGTCTATCGTTCGCACAGCTGCCCGAGGAGTATCGGGCGGTGTTGTACCTGCGGTACTACGAGGGGAAAACGTTGCGGGAAACGGCGGACATTCTGGACATCTCGGTCTCCGCAGTGGGGGTGCGCGTTTTTCGGGGGTTGCGGAAGTTCCGGCAGCTGCTCGCCGGGAAACTGTAAAATTCGTCCGCTCCCGGTGTCTCACTGGTGGATGAGGGGGAAAACGGAGGTTACGGGCAATATGCACAAGATACGGAGCAATGAGCGGGAGTCGGCGGAACTGGAGCGGTTCTCGGCCTTGATTAAATTGTTGCCGGAGGAATCGCTGCCATCGGCATTTCTTGAGGATGTCCGCCGGAAGCTTCCACACGTGCGGAAGCTCCCGCACGCGGCGCCGGTCCCGCGGAACGTGTGGTGGACGGCGCCGATGCGGTTCCTGTACGCCGCTGCGTCCGCCGCGGTCGTGCTTTTCGTTGTGACATCTCCTCGCGAGCACCGGCGACAGTCGCCGGAAACGTCCGGTCCCGTCCTTCGTGAAACCGTCCCGACGGCGAAGCCCGCTGCGGCACCGGCTGTCGCGGCGCCGCGGACACCCGCCTCCCCGGTGCAGCGGACACAGGTGTTGACCGCGGTGCTTCACACGGCTGGGTTCGTCCTGCGCGGTCGTCCATCCCCGGTGCGCTCGGGAGATGTCGTGCTGGAGCACCACGGGACGACCAGCGGGGTTGCGGCTGCGCGGGCGGTCGCCATCTGTTCGCTGGAGGAGTACGTGGTGTTCCGCCGGGAGCATCCGAACCTGGCGGTGCCCGACAGTTGGGACGTTGATTTCGAAAACCAGGTACTGGTCGCCGCGTTCCTTGGCGAACAGCCCGCGGGATTGCGGCATGCAGTGGACTCCGTTGTTTTCGGGAAACGGGGAATCACGCTCCAAGTGACCACATCCGGGTATGCCACGGCACGTGCGGAGCACGGAACGGCGCAGGACACACCGTACCTTGTACTCGTCGTAGAGCGGTAACGCGGTCGCCTGCTCCCCGCGAGAGGTGCTTTCACAGTCTGCAGCGTCTCCCGTCTTGCAAAAAGTCGTACAAAAATGTAGTCTTTCCGTAATTTTCCATTGTGAGCACCCAGCGAGGGTATCCTATGAGTCTCTGGAATCAGGATATCGTTCTCATTATTGGTTCCTTTCTGCTCATCGTCAGTGTACTGGCGGGGAAGGCCTCTGACCGGATCGGTGTGCCGGCGCTGCTGATGTTCCTGGTCATCGGGATGCTGGCGGGACCCGGCGGCTTCGGCTAGATTCAGTTCTCCAATGTGGAGTTCGCGCGGTACGTCGGAACGCTGTCGCTGGTGTTCATTCTGTTCGCGGGGGGGCTGGTCACCCGCCTGGAGTTCATCCGACCGGTGCTGCGCCCGGGGGTGCTGCTGGCGACCGTCGGGGTGGCGCTCACGGCGGCGCTCACGGCGGTGTTCGCCGTGGGTGCGCTCCACATGCCCGTTCTTTCGGCGCTGCTGCTGGGTGCGGTGGTTTCGGCCACGGACGCGGCTGCGGTGTTCACCGTACTGCGTTCACGCAACGCGGGTCTCGCCGGCCGGCTGCGGCCGCTCATCGAGTTCGAGTCCGGCTCCAACGATCCGATGGCGGTCTTCCTGGTCGTCGGGATCATTCATTCCACGACGGTCACCACCGGCGGTGCGGTAGAGTTTGTGCGCTACTTCATCCAGCAGGCGATGCTGGGTGCGCTGTTCGGTTACCTGGGCGGGCGTGGTCTGGTGCTGCTGCATAACCGTATCCGCTTCTGGCACGAGGGGTTGTACCCGGTGCTCACGTTCGCGTCGGTGATGCTGGTGTACGCGGTGACCGCTTTCCTGGAGGGCAGCGGATTTCTCGCGGCATACTTGATGGGCATCACCGCGGGGAACCGCGAGTTCATCCACCGCCGCAGCGTGATCCGTTTCTACGACGGCATCGCGTGGCTTGCGCAGATCACGATGTTCCTCACGCTCGGGCTGCTCGCGTCGCCGTCCCGGCTGCTGTCGGTGTCAGGTGCGGGCATTGCCGTGGCGTTCTTTCTGATGCTGGTCGCTCGTCCGCTGAGCGTCTGGGTGTCGCTGGCGGGATCCGGATTCACGGTGCGCGAACGGCTAATGGTCTCCTGGGTCGGGCTGCGGGGGGCTTCGCCGATCGTGTTGTCCATCTTTCCGATGCTGGCCGGGATCCCCGACGCCGATTTCATTTTCTCGCTGGTGTTTTTCGTGGTGATCGTCTCGGTGCTGGTGCAGGGGACGACCGTAACGCGGGTATCGCGCCTGCTGGGAGAGTCCTCCGCTTACGTTCCGGAACATCGCCCCATCATGGAGTTGGACGAGAGCACCGGGCTCAGCAACAACCTCCGGGAACTCATCGTGCCGTACGGTTCCGCGGTCGCGGGCCGGGCCGTGGTGGATCTGTGTCTGCCGCCCGACTCGCTCATCGCCCTCATCTCACGCGGGGGAAGGTTCATCGTTCCCAACGGCGGCACAGTACTGGAAGAGGGGGACGTCCTGTTCATCCTGGCGAGCGATGCCGAGGCGCCGTTCGTGCAACGGATACTGGCCTGTCGCCGGGAAGACGGCGGCCGCTGCGGATGCGTGCATCCGGAAGACCGGCGGAAGGATAACTGAGTGGTCTGCTGACCGGGGTGCGGCGACTCCCGTGCGCCGCGGCGCGACCGGTGGTGGGGGATAGGGAAAGGAGCGGGCGGATGAAAACCGTGGTACTGTTGACCATCTCCAACATCTTCATGACGTTTGCGTGGTACGGGCACCTGCGCTACAAAAGCTCCCCGCTGTGGATCGTCGTTCTGGCCAGCTGGGGCATCGCCTTCGTGGAGTACTGTTTTCAGGTGCCCGCGAACCGCATGGGTCATACGCACTTCACCGCGGCGCAGCTCAAGACCATGCAGGAGGTCATCTCGCTGTCGGTGTTCGCGGTGTTTTCGGTGCTGTACCTGCGGGAGCCGTTCCGGTGGAACTACCTCGTCGGGTTCCTGCTCATCGCTGCGGCGGTGTTCGTGGTGTTCCGGGAGTGGTGAGCCGGAGGAGCTGCTACTTCCGTCGGACAATCAGCACGGCGAGCCACACGAACAGCCCGACGGCGGCTACCAGCCCGACGGCGCTGAGAATCCGGTGCAGCAGCGGCGCGTGGTCGGCGCGCATGATGAACGCCGATCCGATGAACAGCGCCCCCGCGGTGATGCTGAGCGCCAGGCGCGTCACCATGCGGTCCAGCCGCGAGAGCGGTTCTTCCAGTCCCCGGTGACGAAAGTCCACCTGCAGGGTACCCTCGCTGAGTTCCTCCAGAATGGTGGAGAGCTGGTCCGGCATCGCCCGGATCGCCAGCGCCGCGTCGCTGGAAAACGTCTGCATCTCGCGCACCAGGGCGGCCAGGGTGAACCGCTCCCCCACCACGCGCTGTACGATCGGCGCCACCTCCTCGGTGAATCGGATGTCCGGCGCGACCGCGCCTGCCACACCCTCCGCGATGGTGAGCACACGCATCAGCACCGTCAGCTGCGAGGGGACCAGCAGCTGGTGCTCACGGAGCAGGCGTACGGCATCGCGTGCAACTCCGTCCAAACGCAGGTCCCGCAGCGGTATTTCCGTGTAAAAAGAAAGCAGTTCGTAGACGTCGCGCGCCACGGCGCGGACATCGGGACGCGTGCCGGGTTCGGCGTAGCGCGCCAGTGTCCGGGCCAGCCGCCCGGCGTCTCCGGCGGCGGCTGCGGTGAAGATGCTGCGGACCAGGTCACGGGTGTCCGGGTCAACCCGGCGGACCATGCCGAAATCCAGGAACGCCACCGCGTTCCCCGGCAGTACCACCACATTGCCGGGGTGCGGGTCGGCGTGGAACACCCCGAACTCCAGGACCATGCGGGCCAGAGCTCCGAGGTACGTCCGCGCCGCCGCGGGATCCAGGCCGGCGCGCCGGAGCGTGTCGGCGTTTTCCATCCGTACACCGCGAATATCCTCCATGACCAGCATGCGTTCGGTGGACAGGTCGCGGTACACCGCCGGGATGTGCACCTGCGGGTCTTCGGCGAACCGTGCGCGTAAGGTCAATGCGTTGAGGAGTTCGCGGCGGAAATCCAGTTCGGCGGTGATGGATTTGCGGAACTCGGCGACCATGGCGCGGATGTTTACCCGGCGCAGTTCATCCACATGCTGGCTCAGGACGCCCGCCAGCCCTTCCATGATGTCGAGGTCGGTGGCGATGGTGCATTCCACCCCGGGTCGCCGCAGTTTCACGACCACCGGTGTGCCATCCCGCAGGACCGCGCGGTGGACCTGTGCCAGAGAGGCCGCGGCGAACGCCGCCTCGTGAAAATCGCTGAACACCGCCGTGACCGGCCGACCCAGTTCCGCTTCCACCAGCGCACGGGCTTCCTGTCCACTGCACGGCGTGACGCTGTCCTGGAGACGGGCGAGCTCCACGATGAACGGCTCGGGCAGCAGGTCCCGCCGCGTGCTCAGCATCTGGCCGAACTTGATGAACGCCGGTCCCAGCTCCTCGATGGCTTTGCGCAAGTTCACCTGCGGGGTCACCGATGCCGCATCCACGGCCGGTGCCTTCCTGCCCCTGATGAGACGGTGCAGGCTGGTATGCACCAGGAGGTAGTCGAAGCCATAGCGGGAGAAGGTGAGCAGGATCTGGTTGAGGCGGACCACGTCGTGGTAGGTCCGCAGCAGGTGCATCGGCGATGCGAGCAGGGACATGCGCTTCACCTCGCGGCTCCGTGTCGGAGGAGATGCTCTCCAGTGTATGCATACAAAAAACGCGGCGTCGCTGCAACGCAGGTTGCAGCGGAGTATTAAATATCGTACTACTGTATTGCGGTACACCGATACGCCGGTGCGGGCAACGAACGCGCTCCACAGCCGGCTATTGAGAGGAACCCAATGCCCCCGTCATTCATGCAGCTGCAGCGTTTCGAGTACACCCCGGTGCTCGGCTGGTCGGTCAGCAGGTACGACCGGTTCAGCACGTGCAAGCGAATGTACTATTTTGACTACTACGGCAAATACGCCCCGCCGGAACAGCGCCCTGCCATTGAGAAGCTCAGGAAGATGACCTCGGTGCCCCTGGAAACCGGCAACATCGTGCATGACATGATCAAATGGCTGTTGGAGCGGTTGTTAATCAGCGAGAAGCCGATCAACCAGGCCAAGTTTCTGGATTGTGCGCGGGGTATGACCGAGAACTACTGCCGTTCGAAGCAGTTCTGCGAGGTGTACTACCGTTCCAAACGCTCGGTGGATCCGGACGAGATGTACGCGGGCGTGGCGCTCTGTCTGGGCAATTTTCTGGAGAGCGAGAAGTTCCGGTGGATCACGGAAAAGGCGGTTACCAACAAGGCCGACTGGGTGGTGGAGCCGCCGGGGTACGGTGAGACACGCATCGCCGGGCTCAAGGCATTCTGCAAGGTGGATTTTTTGTTTCCGGTGGACGGCGAACTGCACATCCTGGACTGGAAAACCGGACGCCCCGACGAAGTGAAGCACCGCAAGCAGCTGCTGGGCTATGCGCTGTGGGCGACCCACCACTTCAACGTCCCGGTTTCGTCGGTTCATCCGGTCATCGTGTACCTGCAGCCGGAGTACAACGAGCTCGCCGTCGACGCCGACCAGGCGTCGCTGGACGCGCTGGCCAGCCAGGTGCGCCGGGAAACCGCGGAGATGCAGTCGTTCTGCGTGGATGTCAACCAGAACGTGCCGAAGGAGCAGGAGGCGTTCCCCATGACCGAGCGGACGGCGGTGTGCCGGTTCTGCAACTATCGGGAGCTGTGCGGCAGGACGGTCCTCTGAGCGCTCGCGTGCGATGATCCGTCGTCGTGCCGCCCGAAAACCGCTGTTCGTCCCGCACACCGCGCCGGAAGTGTGCGTGGTGGAAGCCTCCGCGGGGTCCGGGAAGACCCACGCCCTGGCGATGCGGTACCTCGCACTGCTGCTGGACGACCGGCCCATTGACGACGCAAAGCTGCGGTCCATTCTCGCCATCACCTTCACCAATAAAGCGACGGTGGAGATGAAGAGCCGCATCCTCGCCTACCTCAAGGCGTTGGCGCTCGGGGAGGGGAAGTACGGGGGGATCCCCGTGCGCGCCGATCTCGGCCTTTCGCCCGCGGAAGCCCGGCGCAAGGCCGAACACGCCCTGCATCTGCTGCTCACCCGCTACTCCTCCTTCCAAGTACAGACCATCGACTCTTTCGTCAACGCGCTGCTCAACGGTTCGGCGTTTCCGCTCGGCCTCTCGGCGCATTTCGCGGTGGAACCAGCGCATGCGCAGTATCTCGCCTACAGTCTGGACCGGCTCGTCGATCGTGCCCGCGAGGATGATGCGGTCCGGCGGTTGTTCGAACAGTTCATAGAGCAGTACCTCCTGGTGGAACAGCGTGGCGGGTGGCTTCCCCGGGACGCAATCCAGGAGCAGATGGAGAACCTGTTCGCGCTCGCCGCACGCAGGGACGGCGACCTCGTCCCCCCGCACGTGGATGTGCAGGACGTGTTCGCGCTGAAGGTCGATCTGCTGACCGAGCTGCACCGGCTCAACCAGCGGCTGCCCGTCGGAACAGATCAGCGGTTCGCCAAGTCGCTGGCTGGGTTCCTGGACCGCCACCCGGAGCACTTCACGGTTGACGATCTGTCAAAGACCTTCACGCACGACAGATTTCCCGCGAGAAAAAACGCCGTCGTGGACGAGAGAATCGTCCGCTGCTGGCTGCGCATCCGGGATCTCATCCGCCGGTTCGTCGAGACCGAGGCGCGCGCATGGTACGGGTGTTACGCCCGGCTCTTCGTGCAGGTGTACCGCGGCGCGGTGGAACAGGCTGCCGCCGACGATGCGGTGTTGATGGCGTTGCTCAACAGGACCGCCCGGAGACTGTTCGGTGAAGATCGGGCGACCGTACCGGAGTTGTACCTGCGCATCGCCGCCCGCCACCGGCACATCCTCATCGACGAGTTCCAGGACACCAGCGACCTCCAGTGGCACAACCTGCACCCGCTCGTAGAGGAGGCGCTGGCTACGGGCGGCACGTTGTTCTACGTCGGCGACAAAAAACAGGCCATCTACCGCTTCCGCGGCGGCAACGTGGGTCTCTTCGATGAGGTGCGCGAGCGGTTCGCCGGTTTCGGTGTTCGTGCCGAGCGTTTGGACACCAACTACCGCAGCCGGCGGGAGATCGTCGTGTTCAACAACAACGTTTTCGCACCCGGGAATCTGCGTCGGTTCGCCGAGGTGGTCGCTGAGGAGCTGGACGGTGTCGCGGCGGATGCAGTGTATTCACGGATCCTGGGTGTGTTCTCTGATGTGCACCAGCGTGCGGTGAGACAGTCCGACGGCGGGCGCGTGACGGTGCGACCCGCGGATGCCCCGCACGCAGAGGAACGGCACATCCTCATCCGGGAACGCGTCAGGGAACTGGTGGCCGACCTGCGCGGCAGAGGTTTCCGGTTCGGCGATATCGCGGTGCTGGTGCGCGACAACGAACAGGTGGAACAGGCCAGTGAGTGGCTCCTGGCGGAGCCGCTTCCCGGGGGAGAACCGGTACCGGTCCGATCGGAAAAAACCATGCATGTCATGCAGCATCCCATCGTCAAGGAGGTGTGCGCGCTGCTGGCGTTCCTGGCCAATCCCGACGACGATATCGCGTTCGTGTCATATATTACGGGAGCGTTATATACCGGAGCATCAGGTGCGCCCACCGCCGCCCGCGATTCGTTTATCCTGTCGCGCCGGGGTCTGCACGAAGTCCCGCTGCACCGGGCGTATGCAGCTGCGTTCCCGGAAGAATGGGCGCAGCTGGTGGAACCGCTGCACGAGACCGTCGGCCGCCGGCCGCTCTACGAGTTTCTGGTATGGGCGCTGGAACGGTTGGGCGCCTGGCGCCGGTTCCCGACCGCCGCGGCATACCTTGCCAAGCTGCTGGAACTCGCGGCCGCGAATGAGGAGGAAGTCGCGACTCCATCGTCGTTCCTGCGCTGGTTGGATGCCGCCCCCGACGAGGAACTGTTCGTGGCGGCCCCGGAAGGGGACGCGGTCACCATCACGACCATCCACAAAGCAAAAGGATTGCAGTTCCCCGCGGTGATATGCCCGTTCGTGACGGTACATGCTTCGCCGCGGGGCGGCATCCTTCTGGAGGAAACCGACGGTCGCGTGGCGATGGTGCGTGCCCATGCGGCGTACGGTTTGTACTCCCCGGTGCTCGCCCGGCTCATGGCGGAGGAGCGCATCAGGCATCTGCTCGACGAGTTGAACATCGTCTACGTCGCGCTCACCCGCGCCGCGGAGGAGCTGCACCTGGTGCTCCCCTCAAAGGCGGGCTCGGCGAAGAATCTCGCCCGGGAGCTCATCCCGGACTGTCCCGCGGACCACGGGGAGCCGGTGCGCCGGACGGCATCCGCACCGGCCGGCATGCGGGAGATCGTCCCCGCGTCGCACGGCGACTGGCTGCGCCGCATGCGCGAGGAACACACCCCGGCCGACCGGATCCGGCGCAGGGACAGCGCGCGCGCCGGTGATATCGTGCACGCCATGTTCGCCGCCCTGCAGGGTGCGGATGCTGAGGCAGGTATATCTGCTGTACAGCCCGAAATGGGAGGAGATCCTCTTTTCGCCCGGTGCGCCGCAGTCGTGCGGCGGGTGTGTGCGGATCCGGCGTGTCGCCGGTTCTTCGAGGTGTCTGCGGGTGTTCAGGTGTTCCCCGAACGGGAAATCGCTGATGGGACCGGCACGATCCGGCGGGTGGATCGGATGCTGGTGCGCGCCGACGCGGTGGATGTGGTTGATTTCAAAACCGCTGCCGTCGAGGATCCGCGCCAGCGCATGCAGGTGCTGGAGTACGCCGCGCTGGTTGCGGCGCTCTATCCGGGGCGCCGGGTGCGTTCATGGATCATCCACTGCCCCCTGGACGGCGATCCCCGAGTTGAACCGGTGGAGGGGACGCCGTGAGCACGGACCGGGTGACCGTCATCGGGATGCACGAGTCGCTCATCGAGCGCGCCGCGGATATCGCATGCCGGTGCGCTGACGGCGCCGATCTGTCACGTACCGCGTTCGTGTTCGGCGGCAGGAGGCCGGGGCTCTTCCTGCGCCGGGAGCTCGGCCGGCGGTTGGGGAGGGTTTTCGTGCCGCCGCCGTGTCTGTCCATGGACGAGTTCATCGCGCGGTGCGCCTACGGAAGAGTGCCCGGGGCGTCCCTGCCGCACCTGGACGAACTGTACCTGCTGTTCCTGCTCATACGCGAGGTGGATGCCGGAATCCTGGTCAACCGGGAACGGTTTCCGGCATTCGCGCCTTGGGCGCAGGAAGTGTTCTCGTTCATCGAACAGCTGGACCTCGAGGATGTGCCATCCGAATCGCTGCGTGCGGTGCAGCTGCAGGCCGAGATCGGTTTTGACGTGCCGGACTCGGTCAACCGGCTCCTCCGGTGTGTGGCGGCTGTGCGGGATCGGTTTCACCGTGAGGTGCTGCAGCGGAATGCGGCTACCCGGGGCATGCGATACCGTGCGGCGGCTGAGCGTCCGCCCGAGTCGCTGCCGTACGGGCAGGTGGTGTTTGTGGCGCCGTTCCACCTGCACGCGACGGAACGCGCGGTGGTTGCCGGGCTGGTGCGCGACGGCCGCGCGCGGGTCCTGGTGCAGGGCGGGACCGACCGGTGGCCGGTCCTCCGGTCCCTGCTCAAGGACCTGGGAGCTGGCGAGCAGGTGACGTTGGAGCCGTCCGGCCACCCCCGCGTCACGCTGCACGAAGGTGCCGACATGCATGCACAGGCGGGCATCGTCCGTCAGATTATCCGTACAGTCCCTCATGACGAACGGACGGTCATCGTGGTTCCCGAGCCGGATTCCCTGATGCCGCTGCTGGCGGAACTTTCCGGGGCGCTCGAGCAGTACAACGTGTCACTCGGATTTCCGCTGCGCCGCAGCCCGGTGTACGCGCTGGTGGACCTGGTGCTGCGCGCCCAAGCATCCCGTTCAGGAGAGGCATACCATGCAGGGGAGTACCTGGAGGTACTGCGACATCCATTCGTGCAAAGCCTGGGCGATGGCGTGGACGATGAGGGCGGGGCGCGTCTCGCCGGTGCCCTGGTGGAAACAGTGGACCGGGCCCTGCGCGGAGAGATTCCGACGCGGTTCTCGGGGGAGTTGTTCGTGCGTCCGGCGGAGATAGCCGCCGACCCCGCGATCGCCGGGGTGGCGCGCGATGTGCTGCAACGAGACGGTGTCGCCGCGGACCGCGACCGGTTGTGCCGGGTTTTGCATCGTCTCCATGAGACGCTGTTCACCGCATGGGAACGCTGCACGACGGTCGCGGATCTCGCCGCCGCGCTGGATTCACTGCTGTCTGTGCTGGCGGAGCACGGGCGCCTGGAAGAGTATCCACCCAATCTTGCGGTTGCCGGGCGTCTCCTGGAGACGGCGCGGGAGCTGGCGGGTTCCCTGCTGGCCGGAGAGCGGTTTGCGCCGTCCGAACTGTTCCGGCTGTTGCGTGAACGCGTAGAGGAGGATGTCGTCTCTTTCTCGGGGTCGCCGCTCGCGGGGGTGCAGGTGCTGGGATTGTTTGAAACCCGGGCTTTGGATTTCGACACAGTTGTCATAATGGATGTCAACGAGTCGGTGCTCCCCCGTCTGCGGGTGCACGAACCGCTCATCCCCCGCGACGTGATGCTCGCGTTGGGACTGGACCGCCTGGAGCGCGAGGAGGAAATACAGCGCTACCAATTCATGCGACTCATCGCCGGAGCGCGTGATGTGCACCTCGTGTACCGGGTCGGCGGCGACGCAGAGCGCAGTAGGTTCATCGAGATGCTGGTGTGGGAGCGGGAGCGCGCGGGTTCCCGTCGAAGCGCCGATAGAGCCGCGGTGCAGACGGAACGGTGGTCGTTCGCGTTTGCGCCCCTGCCGGCGGCACGACCCGTGCCCAAGACGGAGGAAGTCGTCGGGGTGCTGCGCACCATGCACTACTCGGCCTCGGCGGTGGACACCTACCTCAACTGCCCGCTGCGGTTCCACTACCAGTACGTTCTGCGTCTGCGCGAGGCGCAAGAGCCGGGGGAAGAACCCGGGAGCGGGGACATCGGCACCTTCCTGCACGATCTGCTGGAGAAGATGTACGCACGGTTCGTCGGGAAGAATCTGCGCATTGACGCCGCATTCCGGCGGGCGTTCATGCGGGAGCTGGACCGGCGTTTCGCCGAACAGGTGGAACCGCGGATGCGTGCGGATGCGTTCATGGTCCACGACATCATCCGATACCGGATGGAGCGGTTCCTGGATGCCGAGGAGCGGCGACTGGAGGACGCGCCGGTGCGTGTGGCGGCGGTCGAGAAGGAGTATGCCGGATCACTGCGCGTGGACGGGGTGTCCGTCGCGTTCCGTGCACGGATCGACCGGGTGGACCTGGTCGCCGGCACGGCGCCCCTGATCCTGGACTACAAATCGGGATCTGCGGCGAAAACGCCCCGCTTGCCAGTGGAAGTTCCGTCAACGGACATCCGCCGTATCCTGAAGGAGACCGTGCGCTCTTTCCAGTTGCCGGTGTACATCCATTGTCACGGCACGTTCCGCGGCATGGTACCGGACGCGGCGTTGTATTCCCTGCGTGAACCGGAGGAGCTCTCCCCGTTGTTTGCGGGTGCTCCTCCGTCCGAGCGGCCAGCACTCATGAAAGGGGCGCTGGAAGGGTTGCGCGCCCTCATGCGGGAGATGTTCGACCCGGCCGTGCCGTTTGCACCGGATGACAGCGAACCGACGTACTGCGGCATCTGTCCGTACCAGTCGCTGTGCCGGTAGCCGGGCTTCCGCGTACGGATTTTTAGCCGACGCGGGTTGCTTTTCATCCCGAAAAAAAGTATAATATACATAGACTCTTCGCTATTCATAACCACCAGGGGGGTGTTATGAGACGCCTGCCGCTCGCCATGCTGTCTGTGTGTATCTCCCTTTCATTCTGTTCCGTCCAACCGCTCCACGCGCTCACCTCCGACCGGTCTGGCCACCTGTTCACGCAGGACGAGGAATACATCGTCCTGAACACGACCCTGGCCAACGGCACCAACGCCAACTGGACGCTCACCAACCTCCTCTACAACAACGAGAGCATCACCGGCACCGCAGTCGTACAGAACGGCCAGGTCCGCATCCCGACCCGCGGACTGCTCGCCTCGGAATACACCTTCGCCGTTGCCGGGGACGGCAGCATCAACGGCGGGCTGCTGCCGCCGCTGTTCGACTACCACGCGGAGCTCACCCCGTTCGTCATGTGCCTGTTCACCGACGATCAGATCGTGAACAACTGCCGCATCGCCTGGGAGAACTCCTTCGAGCGGACCCGGGAACCGTACATGTGGCGGCAGTTGGGCATGCGCGAGGTGCGCGTGGAATTCCGGTTTGAGGAGGTCAACCCATCCGCCGGGAACTTCACCTGGGAACCGAACCGCGAAACCTACTTCACACTGCTGCGCGACAATTTCGTGCGCCCGACGATTAAAATCGTCGGTTCGCAGAGCTGGAACGGTAACATCCGCAACTATCCGACCAGCATGGCGAACTGGAGATCGGGACTGCTGGGCATCGCGCAGCGGTACCATCCGCTGGGCATTGACAAATACTACATGGTCGGACGGGCCGACGAGCAGTCATGGTGGTGGGACACCACCCAGGTGAATGCCGACGCCAAGTACGTGGATTTCGTCAACAACACCAATGATGTACTCAAGACGGTGGATCCGGGCATCATCTTCGTGGCGCCGGAGAACTGGTCCTACGACTGGCAGTTCACCGACCTGCTGCTTTCCAGCGCGACCTTTGACATTTTCTCGGCGGATTTCCCCTGCGACACCATGGATGCGATGTACGCCCACAGCGGCCTCACCTTCCGTGAGATGGCCAAGCTCAACAAGTGGAAGCCGTTCGTTAACACCGAGGAGGGCGGCCGCATCCATAACTGGGCCGCCAACGCCGACAGCAAGTTCTACACCGGCCTCGCCAACCAGCAGATCACCGGTTGCATGGACACCTCCATCCTGGTACAGTACGACCTCAACTGTCTCAACGGTGTTTTCATGCTGGAAGACTGGGCGGGCATGTACGAGCCGTTTGAGAATCGTCTGGACAATCTGACGACCCACATGACCGTTGTAGCCGAACAGTGCTGGCAGACGCGCGTGGCGGCGGACGCCCTCGCCGGAGCGCACCTGATGAAGCGCGTGCCTGGGGTTCCGCCCAACACCGTCGCGTACATCTACCGCCGCGGGAACGACCGGTTTGTCGGCGCTTATACCAGCGAGGCCCGGGTCGGCCAGTTGGCGGAGTTCACCACCAGCAGGTCATCGCTGACCATGGTGGATGCGTTCGGCAACCGGTACACGTTGGTGCCGACCGCCGGCAAGGTGCGCATTCTGTTCACGAATCTCATAACTTTCGTTCACGGCCTCGCGGATGATGACACCATCGCATTCATTCCCAATTCAGCCAATGAGACACCGCGCATCCTCAACCCCGGCACGCTGACCGCAACTGTCGGTCGGGAGTTCCGTTACCGGGTTGATGGCTACGACCCGGACCCGTCGCTGCTGCGATGGGCGAGCCGCTACTGGACATGGTCGCTGCAATCCCCGCCGGCGGGCATGACTATCGGTGCCGCCTCCGGCCTCATCCGCTGGACGCCGACGACCCCCGGCCCCCAGAGCGTGACGGTGCGCCTGCAGGACGGGGATGGTGCGAATGTCACCCAGACGTTCTCCATCAACGTCCTGGCGGCAGGCAGCAATGTCGCACCGGAGATCATCAGCTGGCCGTCACCGGTCGCGGTCAAAGGCAAGCGATACATCTATGTCCCCCGCGCCTACGACGTCAACGGCGACAACGTGACCTTCACAGTCAACGGTCCCTCCGGCATGACCTACACCGCGAGTTCCGTCACCTGGACACCGACGGCGACGGGCATGTTCAACGTGACGGTCACCGCCAACGACGGCAACGGCGGCACCGCGTCGCAGTCCTTCACCATACAGGTGCAGAACAGTCCCGAACGACCCGCCGACGGTGAGCGGCTCCCGCGCGGCTGCCAGTACCTGACGGTGACGTCGCTTTCCGGCGGGGTGACACTGGTCTGGAACAAGTACACCAACTGCGACTCCGTGGTGCAACGTTCGGCGAGCCGCAACGGACCATGGACGGACATCGCGACCACGCCCAACACCTGGTATCGCGACACCACACCGCCGGCAACCGCCTTCTACCGGGTGGTGGCGCGTAACAGCGCGGGAGACGCCGAACCCTCTAATGTGGTCAACGGCCGCAACCGCGCACCGATCGCCGTCGCCGGGCGCAGCACCAAGAACGCCGGCACCGTCACGCTGGACGGCACCGGATCGTACGATCCGGACAACAGCGGTACGCTCACCTACCAGTGGCGGGTGGTGTGCGCCCCGCACGGTGTTACCCCAACGCTGACCAACGCCAATTCAGCGACGGCGTCTTTTTCGGGTCCCAACGGTCTCTATGTTATTGAACTGGTGGTCAGCGACGGAGAGGAGGTCAGCGAGCCCGATTTTGTCCGTGTATGTTCCGGCGCAAGCGCCATGGAACCGGTCGGCGACCTCGGCGCACCGCGGTTCGTGACCGCGGGATCCACCACCGTCTCAATCACCGCGTGGCGTTCCGGCGGCGACAACACCTTCTGGCGGCTGGATGATCTGCCGCTGGGCGGCTACCAGCAGTTCCAGTTCAAGCGGCAGAACAACCTGACCAACACCATCAGCAACCTCACGGTTCCCGGGGTGTACCTCGTGCAGTTCGTCCCGACCGACCAGTGGGTTGCCGGGTTCATTGATTTCGGGAAGATCATCGTCAGTCCTCCGGTATCCGGGGACACCACTCCTCCGGCGGCGGTGAACGATCTTGCGGCGGGGAACCCGACGGACACGAGCATCCGTCTGACGTGGACGGCGCCGGGGAACGACGGCACCAGCGG
>JGI24187J35170_1000400_pt1 | contig 19383 bp, 17 predicted proteins | sample YNPBryBLVA2012_FD_35170 | JGI IMG/M metagenome (IMG submission 35170)
GTCACAGTGCCGATGAGCTGCAAGGGGGGGCTGTCTGTCAGCCAGACCAACAACGGCATGGCAGCCACCAACATCAGCAAGACAACCACCACCCACGCGGCCAGCCCGATCATCAGATCAATCACGAAGACGCGCCAGGCCGCGCGGCTCCAACCCAGGCGGAAACCTTGCTTTACCGAAACCTTCTCCCCAGTCTCTTCGTAGCTGTTCACCATACGGATGAGAGCCACTTCCGCAAGGTAGCGGCCGATCAGGGCAGCAATCCCAAACACGATCAGCAGGCAACACAAAGCCACACCCACGGCGATGAGCGTGTTGACCACCTGGGGATCGATGCGGCCAGGCCAAAAGCCAGATTGTGTGCCGTTGCCGCGATCGCCGGTGTTACCGCCGCTGAAGTTGCCGCCAGCGGTACCCGCAGTCAGCGCCAGGATGATGCCAAAAACCCAAAGGGCGCGGTAGTCCAGCGTGATTTGAAAAGCTCGTTTGATGATTTTGATGTGATCCATAGTTTCCTTCCTCTCGGAGTCATTGAATTTTGATAAAGTCCCTCTGCCGGTAAGCCTGCCAACTTGCCAGCCAGCCTGCCAGCAGGCCGAGGGTTACGACACTCAGGCCGAGGCCGAGCGCCCCTATTTGGCCGTTGGGCAGGTACGCCAAACAGGCCAGCCAGCTTGGCAAGGGCCACGCAGACAGCCAGCCCAGGCGGATGACCCGCCCCATGGGGAACACCCACGTCAGCAGGGTGGGGCTGCTTTCCAGGATCAGCGCGCTCACTGTGGCCACAATCAATACGGCCTGAGAAAAAGCCCAGCCGCCGATTAGCCCCAAGGGGATAGCATGCCAGCCTATGGCAGCGATTTTGCGCCGTGGGGAGGGGAGGACTGTGGGCAGGCGCAAGCGTACCTGGGCGGCAAAACGCTCCGGCGGGGTGCAGCCTGTGGTGAGTGGGTTAGCCTGCAACAGAGCCGATAATTTCTGCAGTGCCTCCAGCTCGGCGCGGCAGGCCGCGCATTCGGCTAGGTGCGCTTTCACCTGCTGGCGGCGCGCCCCATGCAGCTCGCTATCATGATAAGCAGAAAGCCACTCGGTCACATGTCGACTCATACGATCTCCAATTCAGCAGCCAGGCTTTGCCTCAGCAGGCTGCGGGCATAATTCAAGCGAGACATCACCGTGCCGAGAGGGATGTTCAGCGCCTCGGCGATTTCCTGATAAGAAAGGCCCTCATATTCGCGCAGAATCAGCACCGCCCGGCTGGCCTCTGGCAACTGGAGCACGGCGCGCTGCACGGCAAGGGCGCGCTGGCGCTTCTCGGCCTGCGTTTCAGGGTCATCTTGTGGGGCTTCGAGCGGCAATTCGTCCACGTCACAACAAACAGGCGTGCGGCGCAGGGTGTCGAGGGCGGCATTGATGGCAATGCGGTAAAGCCAGTTGCGAAACGGATGTTGAGGTTTGTAGTTGGCAAGGTGCTACCAGGCGCGCAAGAAGGCTTCTTGAGCGGCCTCCTCGGCCAAACGGGGATCGCCACACAGGCGATAGACCACGTTGACCACGCTACGTTGGTAGCGGCAAACCAGGGTGTCGTAAGCTTGCTGATCGCCGCGTTGTGCCTGGGCAATCAAGCTGTGGTCGCTTGGGGTTGATGCGGCCGTTGGGCCTGTCACTTCTGCGTGCCTTTCTAGTTATAGATACGACTCTCGGACAGGTTTTATTCGGTATTTGCCTGTTGCAGGGCTTGTTCGAGAGGGAAGCTAGGCGAAGTCTTGTGGGAAACGAGCCAGGCGATGAGCGCTTGTCGCCAATCAACACCGCTGTCTTCGGGTGAACGATCGTATTGCTGGACGTCGTAATGGTCGCCGCCGTGGTACAGGTTTTCGGGCAGGAGTACACGGTAGAGAGTGTGGTCATCGAGGGGCGAGCCGTTGGCCAGGCAGTAACTCTCGCCGCAAGGGGCGAGGCCGCCCAAGAGAGCGGGGCGAGCTTGCAAGACAGCGGCGAGCTGGGCGCCGCTCAACTCGATGCGCAGCAAGCGGTTATCGGTTGGCAAGACGCTTAGGATGGTGGCTGGGGTGATTGGCCCTGGGTGCAGGGTTTGGATGTAGCGTGGGCTGGCGAGGGCGATCTGGGCGCTGGGGTCGGCTGCTAGCCAGGCGGTGGTGATGAAGCGTGCCATGGTGTCGGAATCGGAGGGGATGGTGTTCTTCGCATAGCCGATAACTTCGCCCATCTCGGCGTCGAGGCGGGCGCGCCAATCGGCGACGATGTTCGCAATCTGCGGCTCGCTTTTGCCCGGCGGGTTACGGCGCAGATGGGCTTCGGCGTGCACCAGGCGGCCAGCGGCGGTATCGAAGCTCAGCTCGACGACGCCGTAGGCTGTCCAATTGGAGGCGGCTTGGACGAGAACGATATCTTCGTCGCTGGAAACAATTTGCTCGTGGCAGTGGCCGCCGCCAATCATCGCCACCCCCAGCTCGTGGGCCAAAGGCGCCAGAGAGCGCATCTCGCTGCCGCAGATATGTCCAATCACGAGAACGAGTTCGGCGCCCTCTGCCTTGACTTGGGGGACGAATTCTTGTAAGGCGTCTTTATAGGGCAGGAAATCCAGCCCGGCGACTGTGGCGGGTTGTGTGTCCAGCGGGGTTTCGGTGGTGGTCAGCCCGATGATGCCGAGGCGAATGCCGTTGGCGTCGAGAATGACATAAGGGCGGGCGAAGTCGGGGATGGCGTCGGTTTTGCCGTCGCGGATATTGGCAGAAAGGAGCGTGAATTGTGCTTCGGCGGCGCGCTGGCGCAGCGCCTCCAAGCCGAAATCGAAATCATGGTTGCCGATAGCGGCGGCGTCGTAGCCTATGGCGTTCATCACGGCGACGGTGGAGCGTCCATCGAAGTAAGTGGAGATGGCCGCCCCAGTCCACATATCCCCGCCAGAGAGGACGAGATACTGTGGGTCATTGGGCTGGTAACCCTCGCGGCGCATCCATTGCTGCATCAGCCCGGCCGCGCCGCCCCCTTGCGAAGTAGTTTCCATCCAGCCGTGTTCGTCGTTGGTGTAGAGAATCACCAGACGGCGCAGGTTGCGCGTTTGGACAATGTGCGCTTGGATGAGGCCCACGACGGCGAGAGCAAGGAGCGCCAGCAAAAAACAGAACGTGTAAAAGAGAGCGGATCGAGGTTTCATGAGGTGATTCTACTACGTCCTGCAGACTCCTGCAGAGCCGCACAAAGCCAGACCTTGGCCTGTCCCAAGACTTTTGTCAGCAAAAAGCGACCAGCTCTGCTGTAAGCTGGCCGCTGAGATGGGGTGGTTTGGCAGCAAAAGCTGCTCTAGCCTTCGCCCAAGGCGATCTTTGCCGCCCGGACGGTATTGCGCATCAGCATCGCAATCGTCATCGGGCCGACGCCGCCCGGTACGGGNGTGATGAAACCGGCCACTTCCTTAACTTCATCGAAACACACGTCTCCCACCAGGCGGGAGCCTTTGGGGGCATTGGGGTCTTCGATGCGGTTGATCCCCACGTCTATCACCGCCGCGCCGGGTTTCACCCAATCACCGCGTACCATTTCAGCCTTGCCAATGGCGGCAATCAGCACATCGGCCTGGCGCACCACGCCGGGCAAATCCCTCGTTTTGGAGTGGCAGATGGTCACGGTGGCGTTCTTGCGCACCAGCAGCAGAGCCGCGGGCATGCCCACAATGTTCGAGCGCCCCAAAACTACCGCATTGCAGCCCTCCAGTTTGACGCCCATTTGTTCGAGCAAGAAAATGCAACCGAACGGCGTGCAAGGCACAAACAACGGCTCGCGGCCCTTTTGCGCCAGGCGCCCGATGTTGATGGGGTGGAAACCATCCACATCTTTCTCGATGCTGATGGCCCCTAGCACTTTCTCTTCGTCCAGATGGGAGGGCAGCGGCAACTGGACGAGGATGCCGTTGACTTTGGGGTCGGCGTTCAGGTTGCGTACTAGCTCCTCCACTTCCTCCTGGGTGGCCGTAGCGGGCAGTTTGTAGCCGAAGGAATCCATGCCTAGCTCAGCGCAGGCTTTCTGCTTCGAGCTGACGTACACTTGTGAGGCCGGGTTGTCGCCCACCAGAACTGTTGCCAGTCCGGGTTTGGGCTTGCCAGCAGCTACCATGGCCGCCACCTCGGCGGCCGCTTGCTGGCGCACTTGCTGAGCAATCGCTTTTCCGTCAATCAATTGCGCTGTCATGGGTTCTCCTTGTGAACTTGACCAGAGTCCCGCCCTGGTGGATAGCTTTGACGCTCTCATTATGGCGAAAAAGCGGCTAGAGGGCAACTGTCATCTGTACTTTGCCCAGGGTGACAAGTGACGTGATTGGGTCTCGCTGCCGGCAATGCTTCGTTGCCCTCCTGCTTGGCTGGCCTTCCTCCCCCGCCGGCGCCACAAATTCTTGTTCTTGGGCAAGGAGTGTGTGGGTTGGACCCTATGGGGGGCGTCGTCGCCTGGTTGACAAATGCCGTCTGCACGGTACAATTACCCCGTCGCTCGGCCATGCGCCGGCGGACTCTGTAACAGGATGCTTCTATGAAAACCAAATCTCTCTTGCTTCTTGTCTTTGCCTTGCTTGGGGGGACCCTTGCCGCCTGCGGCGATAAGGATACAGCCGCCATGGCCGTCGAAAACTATCTCAAGGCGCTGGCGGCTAAGGATGCTACCCAGTTGGCCACTCTCTCCTGTGCCGATTGGGAGGCCAGCGCCCGGTTGGATCTGGACGCGCTGGTCTCGGTTGAAACAAGCCTGAAAGACCTGAAATGCCAGGAAAGCGGCAGCGATGGCTCATACACGCTGGTCGCATGTAGCGGCGCCCTGGAGGCCAATTACAACGGTGAATTGCAAGAAATTGACCTCTCCGCCCGCACTTACCAGGCGGTACAGGAGGGCGGCGAGTGGCGCATGTGTGGTTATCGTTGAGCGATGTTACCCAAAGTGTTCAATCGCGAGAATCGGTATGCCCTGCTGCTGTGCCTGATTCTGATCGCCGTGTTGATTTTCACCGCCGATCAGTCGCCGCAGTGGATTTACCAGGGGTTCTGAGCACCTGTTGCCGCTAACAGTATGACTTTAGCTCAAATAGCCGTTTTGGGTGGGGTTGCTGCGCTGGCCGGGCTGACGCCGCGCCGCCGCACGTGGCTGTTGATGGTTGCCAGCGCGTTGGCCGTTTTTTGGATGCAGCCGGCCACGCCTATCCGTAACCTCGATTTCTGGCTGCCAGCAGGGACGCTGGCGCTGACATCCCTGGTTTGGGCGGCGACGCGCCAGCCTGCTGGTGCGGCCGAACGCCGCGTGGACTGGCTGGGGGCGGCGGTGCTTGGCGGGTTGGTTTTGCTCGTGGCGGCTACGCGTTATCTGGGGCCGTTGTGCTGTCTCACCCCCACACGGCCGCCGGCTTTGCCGCTGGTGGCGGCAGGGTTAGTGGTGGTGAGCGCCGCCGGGCTGGCAATCGCCCGCGGCTTTGCTGCTTGCCCGCGGTTGGGGGAGCTGTTTGTTATCCTCTTGATTGCCCTGTTCGTGATCCTGAAAACGCCCGCTGCGGCGCAGACTGCCGCTGCCGCTCTGCGCTCACTCTCCGGTCAAACGGCACAACTGGCCTCCTCCTTCGACATCCGCTGGCTGGGCTTCTCTTACGTCGCCTTCCGCTTGCTTCACACCTTGCGCGAACGTATCGCCGGGCGATTACCTTCTTTGCGTTTGCACGAGTTTGTGGCGTATGTCGTTTTCTTTCCGGCCTTCACCGCCGGCCCAATTGACCGCGTTCAGCGCTTCGTGAAAGATTTGTCAAACCCGCCAGATTGGTCGGGTGTGGAGAGGCTGGCGGTAGGAATCTTCAAGAAGTTCGTGCTGGCCGATGGGCTGGCGCTCATGGCGCTCAGCGCCGATAACGCCTCTCAGGTCAACTCGCCTGCCTGGCTGTGGGTACTGCTGTACGCTTACAGCTTGCGCCTTTACTTCGATTTTGCCGGTTATAGCGATATTGCCATCGGCATCGGACGGCTGGCGGGGGTTCACCTGCCAGAGAATTTCGAACGGCCTTATCTCAAGCCCAATCTGACGCAATTCTGGAATAGCTGGCACATGACCCTGGCGCAGTGGTTTCGCGCCTATGTGTTCAACCCGCTAACGCGCGCTCTGCGCGCCAGTCCTAGGAATATCCCCTTGCCGCTGGTGATTTTCAGCGGACAGACCACGACGATGCTGCTGATTGGCCTGTGGCATGGGATAACGTGGAATTTCGCCCTGTGGGGGCTGTGGCATGCTCTGGGGTTGTTTGTTCACAACCGCTGGAGCGAGGCCACACGCGGGCGTTTTGCCGCCCTGGCCGAGCGTCCGCACCTGCAGCGTCTTCTCGCCGTGGGTGGCGCGCTGCTCACCTTTCACTATGTGGCTTTGGGCTGGGTGTGGTTTGTCTTACCAACGCCTGCTGACTCGTGGCGGGTGTTGATGACGCTCTTTGGAGGCTAAACTGGCATCTTCTTATCCTTTCTTCCTGCGTCGTGTGTTGCTCAAGGCGCTCCTCTTGTTCATTGCCGTAGACTGCCTGTGGGCGGTCTTGGACCCGACCCCCAGGCTGGCACAGCTCTCGCTGTACAACCATGTCTTCCCCGGCCGGCAGCGCCTGCCTTACGGCGACCGGCCTGACCTGGCCTACAACCTGAGCCTGTTCAGCCTGGAGGCCATGTTTGCCTCGCACGAGATCGCTGCCCCCAAAGCAGAGATCGAATTCCGCGTGGTGCTGATTGGCGATTCGGCCACCTGGGGGTTTTTGCTGCGTCCCGAAGAGACGCTCAGCGCCTATCTCAACGCCGCACAGTTACATGCCCCCGACGGTCGTTGGCTGCGCGCCTACAATCTCGGCTACCCCACCATGTCGCTCACCAAAGATTTGCTGATGCTCGACCTCGCCCGCCGTTACCAGCCTGATCTCATCATCTGGCTGGTGACCCTCGAATCGTTCCCTCGCGACAAGCAACTGGCCTCATCATCCTTGCTGCAGCACAACTTCCAGGCCGTGCGCGCTTTGATCGAGCGTTACAACCTGCGGCTGGATGCCAATGACCCACAGTTCGTCACTGCCACTTTTTGGGACGCCACCCTTGTCGGTCAGCGCCGTGCCCTGGCCGACCTGTTGCGCCTGCAACTCTACGGCGTGATGTGGGCCGCCACCGGCATAGACCAATATTATCCTGCCAGCTACGAACCGCCTCAGCGCGATCTCGACGCCGATGAGACCTTTCACAACCTCCAGCCGCCCCGCTTGAACGTCGAAGATTTGGCCTTCGAGGTTCTGGACGCCGGGGTGAACGCCGCCCAGGGCGTCCCTGTGCTCATCGTCAACGAACCCATCTACCTCAGCGATGGACGCAATAGCGACATCCGCTATAATTTCTTCTATCCCCGTTGGGCTTACGACCAATACCGCGATCTGTTGGCTGGGCGCTGCGGGATGAACGAATGGCGCTGCCTGGATGTGTGGGACCTCGTCCCTCCCCAGGAATACACCAACAGCGCCGTTCATCTCACCCCGGCCGGAGAAGCTCTGCTGGCCGTAGAAATCGTCGAAGCCCTGCGAACGCGTTTCGGAATCATGCCATGAAAACACCCACTCTCTCTTTGCTGCACCTGCTGTTGTTGCTCAGCCTTCTGCTGGCCGCCTGCCAACCGGCCGTTGCCTCGCTGCCTGCCTCGAACACTCCCCTTGCTCATCTGAACACACCTGAAAAGCCGACCCCGCTCGCCAGCGATCCGCCGCTCATCGTCACGCCCCAGACGACGGCCTCTCTAAACAATGCCGTTGCGAGCCGAAATGCAATCACTCCCCCCTCTGCTGAGACCGACAGCCCCCTTCCGGCCACGCTCACGCCAGTGCCACAGGTCTCTCCATCGCCGTTTGCCCCCAGCCCCACCCCCCTGCCTGCCGAGGCCTGGATGATGGCGCCCATTACCCCCACCGTCAGCGAGACAGCGCGGCGCATTTACGCCCAGGGGCAAGCCCTGGGACGCAATCCCCATGCCTTTTCCAAAGTGGGCGATTGCCAGAGCATTACCACCTACTTCCTGGCGCACTTCGATACGCCCAACCTGTACCGCTTGGGGCCTTACAGCGCCTTGCAAGCCACGATTGATTGGTTCCCTGGCTCTTTTGCCCGCCAAAGCCTGGCCGTCAAAGGCGGTCTCAACGCTGCGGCCATGCTCTCTCCCTTCCGCGCCGACCCCAAACAATGCCAGCCGGGTGAACCCCCCCTGGCCTGCGAGTACCGTTTGAACAACCCCAGCATTGCCATCATCAGCCTGGAAGAATGGTGGGAGGGTGCGCCTGAGAAATATGAACTTTACATGCGCCAGATCATCGAATACACCCTTCAACAAGGCATTGTTCCCATCCTCGGCGCCAAGGCCGATAACCTGGAGGGTGATCACACCATCAATGCCACTCTCTATCGCCTGTCGTNGGAATACGATATCCCTTTCTGGAACTTTTGGGCTGCCGTGCAACCCCTGCCTAGCCACGGTCTGTTGGAAGACGGCTTCCACCTCACCCACGGCAACAACTTCTACTTCGATGAGCACATCCCCTCTGGTTGGACCATGCGCAACCTCACTGCCCTCATCGCCTTAGACGCCGTGCGTCAGGCGCTCAATCCCTGAACAGGAACGGAATCCCCATGCCTGCTGATATCCTCCCCACCCTCTCGCAATATATCGTCACCCGCATCCTCAAGCAGCCCAAACGCACCCTCCGGCCCGATGAGCCGCTCATCTCCTCCGGCCTGATCGACTCCTTCAACTTGGTGGACTTGTCGCTCTTTGTAGAAGACACCTTTGGCGTGCGTATCGAAGATACCGAACTGAACGCCGAAACCTTCGATACCCTGGCTCAGCTTGTTGCCCTCATTCGCGCTCGACAATAATCCCTATGTCCACGTTGGCCTACAATCTTCAGCAATCCTACCAGGCTGTTCCTGACCGAATTGCTCTGCATCTGCTGTATGCTGGCCAACCCGACCGGCCGATGAGTTACGGCGAGTTGATGCACGGGGCGGCTGGCTGGGCGCAGGCCTTGGCGCAGGCCGGCGTCTGCCCTGGCGAGGTGGTTATCCTCATCCTGCAACACGGCGAGGCGCTGGTCCAGGCCTTCTTTGGCGCTATCCTGCAAGGCGCTATTCCCTCGATCATGCCTTTCCTCACCGAGAAACTGGCCCCCGACGCTTACCGCCGTTCGCTGGCGGCTTTGTTCGAGATTTGCGACCCGGCCGCAGTCATCACCTATGCGGATTTCTTGCCCGAAGTGCAGGGCGCTCGTCGGCCAAATGACTCGCTGCGCGCCTTGCTCTTGGCCGAACAGGTGACGCCTGCCGAGCGTGTGGATTTCGCTGCCCTGGGAGGGTTGGCGCGCCAGGCCCAGGACATTGTCTTGCTGCAACATTCCTCCGGCACCACCGGCTTGCAAAAGGGCGTGGCGCTTTCGCACCAGGCGGTCTTCAACCAGCTCGATAGTTACGCCGAAGCGCTGCGCCTGACGCTTCAAGATGTGGTGGTGAGTTGGCTACCGCTCTATCACGATATGGGCCTGATTGCCGGCTTCCTCTTGCCCATCTTGAGCCGCGTGCCACTCGTGCTCATGTCGCCTTTCGACTGGGTGCGCGCTCCCTACCGGCTGATGCAGGCCGTCTCGCGTTACCGCGGCACACTCAGTTGGCTGCCCAATTTCGCCTACAACTTCTGCGCCCAAAAAATTCGCGACCGCGACCTCGAGGGGGTGGATTTGTCTTCCTGGCGGGCGATCAGCAATTGTTCCGAACCGGTCGTTCATAAATCTCATCAGATGTTCCTCGAACGCTTCCGCCCCTATGGCCTGCGCAGCGAAGCTCTGGCGACCTGTTACGCTATGGCCGAGAACGTCTTTGCTGTTACCCAAGGGGGAATCACCGCCCCGGTGACCGAAGACCTCATCAGCCAAAGAGCATTTTTCACCGAGCGGGTGGCGCGCCGGCCGCAGGGCAATGAGCCTGCTATCAAGTTGCTCTCCTGTGGGCGGCCTATCCGCAATACCCGCCTGCGTATCCTCGATGATCAGCGGCGCGACCTGCCCGAACGCACCCTGGGCGAGATTGCCCTGCAGAGCGATTGTATGCTCAGCGGCTACTATCGCAGGCCCGACCTGACCGCTAAAGCCTTTCACAATGGCTGGTATCTCACCGGCGACATCGGTTATCTGGCAGATGGTGAAGTGTACGTGACCGGGCGCAAGAAAGATTTGATTATCGTGGGGGGCAAGAACATCTACCCCCAAGACCTGGAGGCTCTGGCGAACGAAGTACCCGGCGTGCACCCGGGGCGGGTGGTGGCCTTTGGCGTTTTTGACGAGATGTTAGGCACCGAGAGCGTGGTTATCGTCGCCGAGGTGGAAGACGACCCCGATGAGGAGCAGAGCAACCACATTGCCGAGGAGATTCGCCGCCGTGTGACGCGCGGCTCCGACATCACTTTGCGACAAGTCAAACTGGTGAAACGCGGCTGGCTCTTGAAGACGAGCAGCGGCAAAACCGCCCGCAGCGCCAACCGCGAGAAGTACCTGGCCGAAGAATTGGGCAACGAGCGGTGAGGGAAGACCAGCCTATCGCCGCGGCCGCCAGGCAGGATCGAAATCGAAAGCTGGGTCGTGAGTGACCTGCTGGCGGTTGACGCCGTTGGGGGTCATAATGAAAATTTCGTGATTGTCGCCTGCCGGGTTACTGCGGAAAGCCAGCCAGAAGCCATCGGGCGAGAAGTTGGGTTCATTGGCCGGGGCATCGAGGGGGATGATGTTGGGTGTTGACAACTCATCCGAGAATGGCAAAGTGCCCAGATGGGGGGGGGTGGTGAGGTTGGCCTCGCGCACCACGGCGGCAATGACTTGGCCGTTAGGCGACCAGGCGGGGCTGAATTCAACATAGGCCAAGCCGCGTACCAGCAAACGCCGCGATTTGCCATCGGGAGTCATGGTATACAGTTGGAAACGCTCTCCCACGAAGACCAGCCGCGAGCCATCCGGCGCCCAGGCAGGCTGCGAATTGCTCTTGCCGTTAGGGTCTTCCAAGATGGTCACGGTGTTGTCGGCCAGGTTCAGGATAGCGATGCGCAGAGGATAGCCTTTACGCAGGGTGGTGAAGGCAATGTATTGCCCATCCGGTGACCAAGCCGGGTCGAAATCGCCGCCTGGCACGGTGGGCAAAGGGGTCAGATTGGAACCGTCGGCGCCAATGATGAACAGACTGGAATTGGGGTAAGTCTCCTGGCTCTTGGGGCAGGGTGAGATGAACACCAGCCGCTTGCCGTCCGGTGACCAGGAGGGCTGGCAAGCGCCCTCAGGGATGTCGGTGAGCTGGACAAGGCCGCTGCCGTCAATGTTCGTCAACCAGATTTCTGGCACGCCTTTGCGGTCGGAGGCAAAAGCAATTTGCCCCGAACCGCCGACCAAGGTTGCCGTAGGCAGGATAACCGTAGGAGTGGCAGGGGTGCGCGAAGGGGTGAGAGTGGGGAGGGGGGAGGCGGTGGGTGAGAACGTCGGCGTGAACGTGGGTTGTGGAGACGGTGTTGGCGTAGGTTGTACGATCAGCGGTGTGGCTGATGGGGTGGACTTCACCATGACGGTAGGGGAGGGGCGCAGGGCGGCTACCCACTGCATGGGCAGGCCGGGATTGACCGCAAAGATAGTCAGAACGGCAATGACCAGCAAGAAGAAAGCTACCCCCAGCCATGTACCGGCGCCCATCTTGCGCCGGGCGCGCGACGGGGGCTTGAAGCTTGCTTCGGCCAGAGGGGCGTCGAGCGGCTGAGAAGGATCGTGCGGCGCGGAGGGCGGTTCTTCGGGCGGAGGAGCAGCTCCGCCGTTGCCATCGCCTTCCGCTTCAGCGTTTTCGGCAGGCGGTGCGGGTGGGACGGTGGCCTCCAGTTGCGAGCGTTGTTGGGTGATGCCGCGCGCCCGCAGCAGGTCGCGTTTGAATTCTTCAGCGGTCTGGTAGCGGTCGTCGGGCAAGACGGCCAGAGCTTTTTCGATGACGGAGGCCAGGCGGCGGGAGATGCGCGGGTTGCGTTTACGCAAGGGGGTCAGTTCGGCCTGGTCCATGGCGCGCGCCAGCCCGTCTTCGGGGATAGCATCGGTGAGAGCTGAGTAAAGTGTAGCGCCCAGGGAGTAGATGTCGGTGCGGGCGTCGGTGTGGGCCGTGCCATATTGCTCTGGCGGCGAGTAACCGGGGGTCATGGCGCGCGCTCCGGTGGTGGTTGCCTGGCCGCTGTGCAGGACCTTAGCCAGGCCGAAGTCAACCAGGTAGATATTGCCTTCGGGAGTGATCTTCACGTTGCCGGGTTTGATGTCGCGATGCAAGACGGCTGGCCGGCAATTGTGCATGTAACTCAAAGCGTCACAGATGGCCGCGCCGATGATGATCACCTGCTCATCCGGTAAGGGGCCGAGCCGGTCGAGACGCTGGCGCAGGTCTTCGCCCTCGATGAAATCCATCACCAGGTATTGACCCTGCTGCTCGATGACGAAGTGATCGGTCACGCGAGGCAGGTTGGGATGACGCAAATTGGCCAGAATCACCGCTTCTCGCCGGAACTGGCGGGCATACTCATCGGTGGTGAATAGGTTTTCCTTGAGAGCGACCTCCACTCCCAGGTTTTGGTCAATGGCTTTATAGACCGCTGCCATTCCCCCCTGGCCGAGAATTTCGACGATGCGGTAACGGTTGTTGATCAGGGAGCCGCGTTCGAGGGTCATGGTGCGCTGAGATATCTGTGAGAAGCAAGGAATGACATGGTGTTATTTTACTTGCAATATGTCTTGGCCTTAGAAGCGGGTGGCTAAGCCGCAATATTCGCAGACGATTTCGGTCTGGCCGTGCAAGATGGGAGCGGTGAAGGCGCCGCCGCATTGGGGGCATTGCTGAGGGGCGTTCTTGATGCGTTCGATTTCGGCCGGGTCAATTTGCACAGCTCGACCGGCGGCATATTCACCCGAGCGGGCGCGCCCCACCATTTTGCACCACTCCTCGCCAACCGGCATGGGCAGGAGGAAATGGGTGGTGGGGTAGGGGCCTTTGGCGCCGAAGTCGAAACTCAGGTAATAGGATTGGCTGCCGTCCTCATTCGTCTTGCTGGAGTGCTCGACTTTTTGGACATCTTGCAGCGGGACGTTGACTTTCAATTCATAGTCGCCAACGCGGTCTTCCCACAAGACGCGCTGGTCGGTGAGGAAGAGGATGCCGTTTTCTTGGATTTCCCAATCGGGGGTGAGCAAGGCTGCCTCGGTGGCGGCGATGCCGCTCTCGGTGGCTAACAGGCGGAAGGAGGCCGTGGCCAGCGCCTCGAGCATCCACTCGATCCAGTCGAAACGGGCGCTGAGGCCATCCACTTCGTTGGCATACAGAGAGTATTGCGCGGCAACGGTGGCGTGGGCGGCATCGGCCTGGGCTTTGGCCGAGGCCATAGCCGATTTGAGTTGCATGTACAACGGTTTGGCGGCGTTGAGGTTGGCCGACATACCCACCAATTGCGCCATCGTCTGCTGAATGGTCGTCATCTGCGAGCTGAGCAATTGCGTTTGCTGTTCGGTCAGCCGATCGGTGTTGCTCTTGATGCGTTCCCATTGGGTTGTCAGGATCAGGACGTTGGCCTCCAGGTCTTTCTCCATGGCATAACCTTTAGCGCGCAAGTTGGACAGTTTGCGGCCCAGGCCGCCGACTTCGTTCTCCAGGCGCACCATTTCGGCGCGCACGTCTTTGAGCAACATGTCGTCTTGCAACAGAGCCACCTCGCTTTGCAAGGTGACAATATCGCCGGGGGTGAGCGGGCGGGTGAGGTCGGCAATAGAGATGCCTGCCTGACCGGCGCGCTCTTGTTCGATCTTCCCGGAGCGGCATTTTTCGATCAGGCCGGCCCAATCTTTCGAGTCCTGGCCGTCTATGTGCAAGGCCACTTCCCCCAGGCGGGGGTCGGCAAACTCAACTTGCAGGAAATCCTGATGACCGAACAAGCCTTTGTTCTCGGCGCGGATACTGCGCAGGTCTGTCAAGGGCTGATCAATGAGCACTTCCTGTACCATTTCGGCGGCTGTAGTAATGAACAGCACTTTCTTGGTGGCAACTTTCTCTTTGCGTTCGAAGATCAAGCGTTTATTGGTGAGGAAGAGGATACCTTCGGGGTCTTCTTTGCCCTGCTTGTCCCAGCGAGCCTTCACGGCCATGACCAGCGCTTCGCCCTGGCCGAGGCTGAATTTGGCTTCGGCGAGTTGATCCATAGCCCAGTGGATGCGGGTGAGGCGAGTTTTGGCGCTGGCGGCCTCTGTCTCGATGGTGGCATAACCGCTTTCCAAGTTGTGTTCGATCTGATCCACCTGATTGAGCATGGCGCTGACCTGTGAGCGTGCCGTTTGCAGGATAGGACGGGCGGCCAGCGGGTTGCCCAGGGTGAAATTCAATTGCTGGATATGGGGGTTGAGCAACGGCAACTGGCTTTGCATCATGTGGGCGTTTTTCTGGAGTTGCTCATAGACCTGTGGGCGGACACTTTCCCATTGGCTTTGTAGCTGGTAGACGGTGTTGTCGAGGTCGCTTTGGAAGAGGTAACCCTTGCTGCGGGCGCTTGCGGTCAGATCGGCCAGTTCGCGCAGGGTGTTATCGAGGCTGGTGATGCTGGAAGCCACGCTGCCGAAAGCGGCGCGTTCTTGCAAGCGCTGGATGTCGTTATTCAGGGATGAAGCGTCTGACGAAAGGTCTGGATGGGCGGCGGCGGTATTGAGGGCGACCAGACCGGCCACGGCGGCGGTGGCGGCTGGGGTGGGCGTCTGCGCCGGGCGGGGGGGGATAACGCCAACTTTGGCAGGCGGCGGTTGGTGGCTGGCCAGGGCTTGCTTGATATTGGGCGCTGCTGGGCGAAGCGGTGCCGGCTGCGAGGGCATGGCGCGTTGCGGCGGGGCGGCCGGGCGCGGCGGCGGGGTGAGACGTCCGCCAGCTTGGGGTGGGCGGGGAACCGCCGCGGGCGGTGTCGCCGCGTGCAGCGGTTTGGACGGGGCTGCCGGTGGGCGGGGCGGCTGGAGCGAACCGCCCTTTTGCGGCGGCCGCTGAGGGGGGGTGGGGGGCTTGAAATTGGCGGACATCGGCATTTCTCCTTAGGCTAAATATCCAGATTCTGCACCTCGCGGGCATGCGTCTGAATGAAACGGCGACGCGGCGGCACCGCTGAACCCATCAACATATCGAAAGTGCGGTCGGCTTCGGCAGCATCTTCGATCGTCACCAGCAGCAAGGTGCGATTGTTGGGGTCCATGGTCGTTTCCCACAGTTGTTGGGGATTCATCTCCCCGAGGCCTTTATAACGTTGGATGGAGACTTTTTCTGCGCTGACGCCTAGCTCTTTGAGCAGCTCTTTGAGCAGGTTGTCTTTTTCAGCATCGGTATAAGTATAGCGCACTTGATTCTTATACGCAATTCGGTAGAGAGGGGGTTGGGCAATGTAGAGGTGGCCTTCTTCGATGAGCGGCTGCATGTAGCGGAAGAAGAAGGTGAGCAGCAGGGTGCGGATGTGACTGCCATCCACATCGGCGTCGGTCATCAGGACGATGCGGCCATAGCGCAGGCCGGACAGGTCGAAGGTATCGCCGATGCCGGTGCCGAGCGCCGAGATGAGGGCTTTGATCTCCTCGTTGGCGAGGATCTTGTCGAGGCGGGCGCGTTCGGTGTTGAGGATTTTGCCGCGCAAGGGGAGAACGGCCTGGAAATGGCGGTCGCGGCCTTGTTTGGCGCTGCCGCCAGCCGAATCGCCTTCGACGATGTAGAGTTCGGTTTTTTGTGCATCGCGCTCGGAACAGTCGGCCAATTTGCCGGGCAGGGTGAGGCTTTCGAGCGCGGATTTGCGAATTACCAGGTCGCGCGCTTTCCTGGCAGCGTCACGCGCCCGCGCCGAGGTGAGACATTTTTGCACGATGGCTTTGGCGCTGGCCGGATTCTCTTCCATGAAAGTGCTGAACGCTTCGCCAACGACTTGCTGCGCCAGGGTCTGAACTTCGGGGTTCATCAGCTTGACTTTGGTTTGACTTTCGAATTGGGGGTCAGGGTGTTTGACGCTGATGATTGCTGTCAGGCCTTCGCGGGTGTCTTCGCCGGTGAAGTTGGGGTCGGCGTCTTTGAGCAGGCCGGTTTTGCGGGCGTAATCGTTGATCGTGCGGGTGATAGCGGCGCGCAGGCCGGTGAGGTGGGTGCCGCCATCTACGGTGTTGATGGTGTTGGCGAAGGCATAGAGTGAGTCGGCATAGGCGTCGGTGTATTGGATAGCGGCGTCTATGGTGATGCCGTCGCTTTCTTTCTCGGCATGGACAACGGGGTGCAGCACTTCGCGGTTGCGGTTGAGGTAGCGCACGAAGGAGGTGATGCCGCCTTCGAAATAGAAGGTCATTTCATGGTCGCTGCGTTCGTCGAGAAAATAAATGGTCACGCCGCGGGTGACAAAGGCCATTTCGCGGAAACGCTGGACGAGGGTGTCGAATTTGTAATCCAGCTCTCCCGCCGTAGATTTGAAGATTTCAGGGTCGAATTTGAAGGTGGTGCGTGTGCCGGTGGTCTTGGGGGTATCGGCCTTGCCGATGATTTCGACGGGTTTGACGGGGTAGCCGCGTTCGTAGCGCTGGAAGTATTTCTTGCCGTCGCGCTGAACGACAACCTCGCACCACTCGGAGAGGGCGTTGACGGCAGAGACACCCACGCCGTGCAAGCCGCCCGAGACTTTATAGCCGCCGCCGCCAAACTTGCCGCCAGCGTGCAGAACCGTCATGACCACTTCTAGCGCCGATTTCTTCATTTGGGGGTGGATGTCAACCGGAATGCCTCTCCCGTTGTCTTCGACGGTGACGCTGCGGTCGGGGTGGATCACCACTTGGATGCGGTCGCACACGCCAGCGAGGGCTTCGTCAATCGAGTTGTCCACCACTTCGTAGACCAGATGGTGCAACGCTTTGATGTCGGTGCCGCCCACGTACATACCCGGTCGGCGGCGTACGGCTTCCAGACCTTCCAGGACTTGGATGTCTTTTGCTTCATACGAAAGCGGTGAAATTTCGCCCAATCTATCCTCCGAATGTCAGGCGGCTGGTTTGGGGCCTTGCTCGGCGCGGCGAGCAGCCAGTGTGGCAATCCACTTTTCGGCCTGACGGTAGTAAACGAAACTGCCCGCCAGCAGCGCAGTTGTTACAAAAGCGTGCCCACCCACGCCGACCAGCATCACCCAGGATGACTCATCCGGCACGCTCCACAGCAGGTTCAACCCCTGGCTAAGGACCACAATGGACAGGAACAGCAGGCTCGTCGTCGGCAGAGTCTGCCGGCTGAGACGGATGCTGGCGACGATGGAGGCAAACAGGTTGTCGCCGTTGACAAAGATGCCGTGTGCAGCCAGCAGCAAGGGGAAAGCCAGCCAGAGCAACAGGCCGCCGAGCGCGAACAGGGCACACTGGCCGAGCGGCAAGCCAACCAGAACCAAAACGCTCACCAAGCTCAAAGTGGGCAGCAACACCGATAGCAGCAGGGCGCTCAGGACAAATGTCAAACCGATCACCTGCAAGGATGCCTTGGGCCAAGTCTGCAGAGCCTTCGACAGGTTCACCTGCTGATCGAGCGCGGCTTGCGCCACAAGCGAATAATACAGCGTGCCAAGAAGCAAACCGGCAAGGGTGAAGAGCAACGCCAGGCCGGCAATACTTGCGAAGGAAGTCATCTCGACGAAGAGCGGTGTCCCGCCGGGGGCTTCGACAGGCTGGCTGCCCGCCATCAGGCTGGGAATGCCTACCGGGTAGGTGCGCAGCAAGGCTAACAGGTTGACGCGGTCGCCTATGTTGTGCCACATCTCCAGATTGATGCGCATCATCTCGGCCGTTTGGGGGCTGTCGCTGCCGGGGAAAATCATCATTTGTTGGAGGGTGGCTTCGACGACCTGTTTGATGCGCAGGTGTGGGCCTAACCACAGCAGCAAATCCAGCGCGATGGGGAAGAGAATCAGGGCAAGATGGCTGGCGGTTGCGTCGAAACCGGCCATCAGCGAGTTTACCAGCCCCGGCGGGGGTGGAGAGGCAGGGGAACGACTGTCTGCCATAGGCGCTGTTGATTTTACCATACCGGCCTGTTCATTTCCGAGATTGTCTGCGTGAATGTTTTAAGGTTACCGGCTCGGCCTGACTAGTTCTACCCCCCTCAGGCGACGAGCCCCCTCGCTGGCGGGGATACGGCTGGTGCTGTGCACGCCTGGCCGCCAAAATTTCTCTGCCAGATGGCTTTGCAAGTTGCAGGCATTATGCTAAACTTTCCCAATGGAGAAGAGGAGTATGCTATGACCACGTTCGTCAACGTTCTCAAACAAGCCGATATTTTCTACGGGTTAACACCGACTCAACTGGAGATGATCGCTGCCCTGTGCGAGGAAAGGACTTACGACAGCCGGGGCATCATCTGCCAGGAGAATGATCGCAGCGACGAATTGTTTGTCATTGCCCAAGGCGAAGTGGATATCTTGGTCAATCCGGCCTTGGTCAGCGACCGACCAGGAGATCACCAGGCGACGGTGATTGCCACCTTGCGGCGAGGGCAATCTTTTGGAGAGATTGCTCTTGTGGATGAGGGCTTGCGTTCGGCTACGGCCCGGGCGGCTGCCTCGCCAACGCATTTGCTGGTTCTGCCCCGCCCCAAACTGCTTGTCCTCTGCGAAGCCTACCCTCAGCTTGGCTACCGTCTGATGTACAATTTGGCAGCCGACCTGGCGCTCAAGCTGCGCAATACCGACATGATGGTGCGGGAGAAGCTTTTGTACGGCAAACTCGACCCCCGCGCCAAGCCTTGAGCTGGCAAACGCGGCGCGCAAATCCCCGCCATCACAACCCAAATTGAGGATGGAAAATGGTGACTTTATGCGGCAGTAGTCTACTGCAGTTTCTCTTTTCACTGAATTTCCGTTTACGAATCCTTGACTGCTTATCTTCACCTAAAGTACAATCGGCTATCAAATCGTCGAGAAGCCCTGTGGTTGCATTGGGCGGCGACACCAGGCGCATTGCCCTGAGCGCAGCCGCCAGAAAGGAGAGTGTCCATAGCCTGACGATGACCTTACCTTTTTGATCCGTTCTTCAAAATCTATTCAACCCGTCACAATTTCTAAATTTGGAGGAAGAGGAGATGTCTAAACGAGTTTTTTCCATTGTAGCCTTGCTGGTGATTGTAGCGAGCTTGCTGCTCGGTGGATGCCAGCAGAAAAAGGGTGACTGTTTCAATACTGGTAAAAGCGTTATAAAATTATGTAAAATTATGGTGGAGCAGTCAAGCAACTGCCCCGATAGCAAACGAA
>JGI24187J35170_1000401_pt1 | contig 19341 bp, 13 predicted proteins | sample YNPBryBLVA2012_FD_35170 | JGI IMG/M metagenome (IMG submission 35170)
GCGATAGCGAAGCAGTCTCCCGGTCTGCCAGGAGATTGCTTCGTCGCAAAGAACGCTCCTCGCAATGACAACTATGCGAAAATGTGACATTGTCAAGCTATTTAGCGCGTGAATCGAGTTCGAATGTGAACTTAGAGGGGTAATAATGAAGCACGCGCCTGTCAGGGAAAGCGCGCACAAGTTCCTCGTCTGCCTGGTCGTTGCGGTGAATGGCAAAAATAAACGGGGTATCCAATTGCGCGTTTTGTAATTCGAGCAAACCGCCGTATTCCGTCCATTCCTTCTCCCAATGCACGATGACCAGCGCCGGCGTATAGCGCAAGGCCTCTGAGGTGGAAAACGGCTCTAGCATGGAGCGCGTAATCTCATACATGCCGTGCATTTTCCACAACCGCCCTGGCAGGTAAGTCAACACATTCCCCCCAACCAGCACGATGATCGTCAAGGCTGCCAACGCTTTACGAAGACGTCCCCTTTCTCCCCCCAGCCAGGCGACCCCCGCGGCGCTCAACACAACAATCGAAATCATCCCTTCATAGTAGTAACGCGGGCCATACTGCCAGGAACCAATCCAATACGGCACATAGGCCAACAGGGTGCCGGGCAAAATGCCGGCCACGATCCAGGCAGCAGGCTTGCGCCGCAAAGCCCACAACCCAAACGGTAGAAAAATCCACCACAAGTTGCCCCATCCCAAAATATCATCGCCTGTACCGTTCGGCTCCGACAAACTGTAAGTCAAGTTGTACCAGGCATGGGACAGGTTATGCCCGTCCTCCCAGCGACCATAGCCAGGCCCAAAACCGACTTGGTCGTATCGCCACCACAAGGTATAAGGATTGCGCAGCGGGTCGCCCGTCACGGCAAACTGCCAGGCCAAGACCAGGCAGCCCACCCCCGCCGCCAGCAGGCCCACGCTCAACACGCGGGCCCGGGTGGACGAATCGCCGTGCGCCAGCAAGACCAGGCCGTGGACGAAGAACGGCAACCCCACCCCTACGGCTGACATCGGGCGCGTCAATGCCAGGACGCCAAGGCTGAGTCCCGCTATGGCGGCCGTCAACCAGGGCGGGACAGAATCCCGCGCCCCCTTGTCCGAAAACGTGTTCAGCCACGCCAACGCAAAACCCAGCGCCAGCGCCAACGACCAGGCGTGCGAAAGCAGCGACGCAGAGAGCAGCCAAAACATCGGCGAAGACAACATCAAAATAACAGCCAACAGGCCGACGGTGGGGGAAGAGAGGCGTCTGGCAAGCAGATACAACAGCCAAAGACCCCATCCTGCCAGAAGAGGGTTGACCCAGTCACGCCGTCCGCTCGCAATTCCAAGCGCCAGCGCCGTCGGCCAACCAGGCGGGTATTTGCTAAAACGCTGTCCGCGATAGTCAATGACGAAAGGCGTCAAAAAACTCTTGGGCTGCGGGGGAGAAGGCAGCGTCAGGCGGCCGCTTGCAATCACCTGCGCCTGCCAAACGTAAGCCATCTCGTCCTCGAAATGCGGCATCCGCTCGTAGACGCGGTCGGACACGCAGTAAACGGCAAAGACCGCAAAAATGGACAGTAAGAAGGCCGCCAGGTCAGGAAGAGGAATTTTACGCACAAGAGACATGATGTAATCGAACCTACGCTGCCGGGACGCCACTCAGATCGTAGGCCATGGCCCCGCTGATGCGCACGGGCACAATTTGACCCACTTCGAGTTTGCCATCCACCAAAACCAGGCCATCTATCTCCGGCGCATCGCGGTAACTACGCCCAATGGAAATGCCGTTGTCGAAGCCTTCGATCAATACATCCAGCGTCTTACCCACAAAAGACTGGTTGATTTGCAGCGAAATGCCCTGCTGGAGCGCCATGAGGGTTTCGTAGCGGGCCTGTTTAACGGAGGCAGGCACGGGGTCGCCCAGAGGCGCGGAGGTCGTCCCCTCCTCGAAGGAGAATTGGAACGTTCCCACACGATCGAAGCGCATTTCCTTCACAAAGTCCACCAGCGTGCGGAATTCTGCCTCTGTCTCGCCAGGATAGCCAACGATGAAGGTGGTACGGATAGCCAGGCCAGGCATGGCGGCGCGCATTTTGCCGAGGGTCTTGTACACCCATTCGATATTGGACGGTCGCTTCATGCGGCGCAGCGTATCAGGATGGGCATGTTGGAGCGGAATGTCGAGATAAGGCAAAATTTGTCGGTTGGAAGCCATGACTTCGATGAGGCGCTCGGTGACGTAGCCGGGATAGGCATACAAGACGCGAATCCAATCCACGTCGGGAACGGCCGCAACGAGACCTTGCAGCAGGGCAGCCAGGCCGTCTTTCATGCCCAAGTCGTGGCCGTAGTCGGTGGTATCCTGCGCAATCAGGATGAGTTCGCGCACGCCGGCGTCACGCAGGCGGCGGGCTTCGTTCAAAATCACTTGGAGCGGGCGGCTGACGGCCGTTCCCTTGATGAGAGGAATAGCGCAAAAGGCGCATGGGCGACGGCAACCATCGGCAATCTTGAGATACGCGCTGGCGCCGTGTATGCTGGCGCGCAAGGTATCTTGCTCGTCCAGGCCAACCGTGCCAGCGTCATCGGGCAAATGATAGAGCGGTTCAGGGTGAGGCGACCGCCGCAGTTCGCGGACGACCTGCACGATGTCCATCCAACGGCGGGTGCCAAGGATGCCATCCACCCCGCGCACTTTTTGGGCCACTTCTGCGCCGTAACGCTGGGTGAGACAGCCAGCCGCAATCAGCAATTGACCGCTGCGCTTGTTTTCAGCCAACTCTTGCAAAACCGCCAACGATTCTTGTTTGGCCGGGCCGATGAAGCCGCAGGTGTTGACAATCAACACGCCCGCCTTGCGAGGATCGTCGGTAAAGCGGTAACCATCGCGAAGGAGTAACTGCGCCATCGAATCCGAATCGACCGTGTTCTTGGCACAGCCCAACGAAACGAGGTGAAAGGTCTGTTCAGATTTCATCAAAGCGAATCACCGGCAGGGGAGGCCGTTGGCGAAGGCGTGGGAGAGGGCGTGAGCGACGGCGTAGGCGTGATAAAAGGCGTCAGTGTAGGAGTGAGCGAGGCAGCCGGCGTTGGCACGACAACTTGGTCTATCGTGTAAACATAGTGAGCCAGTTGCCCAAAGCCGCCCAACATCCCCAAGTCGCGTTGGTTGTAAATGACCCGCAGGGCAGCAGCGTTCCCGGCTAGAATTTCGATGCTTTGCTCGGCCTCGAAGGGATAGAGCGAGCCGGGAACGGTGCGACCCTCGAAGGCCACCTTGCCATCTACCACCACGCGCAGGTAACTGCGCTCGATTGCCACGATGTTCACCTGCACATTGGCGGTTTGGGCCGCCGTCGGGATTTCCAGCGTCCCTTCCACCGCCGGCAGAGGCGTATCTTCGACAGGGACGGGAGTAGGAGAGGCCACGATGGTCTCTTGCGGCGTTCCAATCAACACCTCGGAAATCGAGGGCGCCGTGACTTGGGCAACCGCCCGTTCAGCGCCTATCTTTGCCACACGCGAAACGCCCCACGCCACAAAGACGATTAGCAAGACGAGCAAGCCCACACCAAAGAGCAAGTCGCCGGCAACGAACATTCGTAGACGCGGCACACTTTGGGAAAAGTTCGGCTGTGCGCGCTGTTGCGCGGCGTTCCTTTCGGGATACCGTTCACGGTGCTGCGCTTGAAGCGCATCGGCAAAACGCAGCAACAAGGCGTCAACGTCTAGGTCTAGAAAGGTTGCATACGTAGACAACATGCCTCGCGTCTGCACGGGCGAGGGCAAATCTTCCATACAGCCCTCTTCCAAAGCGGCCAGGAACTGCGCCCGCACGCGAATATGGCGCTCGATTTCGTCCAGGCTCAGGCCCAGGATTTCCCGCCGCTGATGCAATTGACGACCAAGGGCCTCGAAAATCTCCTGGGGCGAGAGCGGACGTTCAAGGAACTCGGCAGGCGGCGCCGCGACAGGGGCTTCTGCCTTCGCTTCGGACTCGGGGGAGGCTGCTTGCGCTTCGAGAGGCTGTTTCTGCCGCGAAAAACGGATTCCCCATCCCTTCACGACGGCCCGCGTCGCCGCAAAAAGCGAGACCCTCGTCTCGTTCCCCAGCCGCTCTTTTGCTGATGCCACAGACTCATCCGAGGCCGGGGAAACGCCTGGTGAGGGCGGGGCAGGTTCGGGTTCCGGCGTCGAGGCGGGCGGCGCTTCTTGGGAGGCGGTCGGCTTTTTTTTGCGTCTGGCAGTGCGAGGCGCAGACCGAACGTCTTTTTCCGCCGTCGAACCCAGGGGCTGGAGACCTGGATCGGCCAACGTGGAAGGCCGGCTGACCTCTCCCTCGAAAACAACCTCTTGCGGGGCCTCAGGGCGCACAGCAGCGCTTTGCAATTCGGCAAGGGCTTGTTCGAGATTGACCCCCAGGTAATCGGCGTAATTGCGCAAGAATCCGCGCGCTTGCACCGGTGAGGGCATAACCGAAAAATCATCCGCCTCCAAAGCCTGTAAATATTGCAGGCGGATGCGCGTCACTTCCGCCGCTTTTTCCAATGTCAGGTGGCGATATTCACGGGCGCGCTTCAATCTTTGTCCAATGGTTTCTGGCATGGGAAATGGCTCTTTCTACAGGGCGACGCTTAGCAAGTTGAACTCTGTAGGGCCGATTATAGCAAGGAATAACTCTCTGGTGATTATCCACTTTGCGCTACGATACTCCCCTTCATCCTTCCATCCTGCTAGACGCCGCGACCAGGGGTCAAAAAAACAGGATAGAAGGATGCAAGGATTTTATCGGTGCGCCAGTTCGATGGCGTTGTTCTACACCGCCGCTCTGGGCGGGTGGCCGGATTTGTCGTAACCCTGTTGGAGGGGTGTTGAAGGGTTTACGAGTTCATCAACAAAATTTCAACCTGGCTATACGAAATTCCGCGTCAGCAAAGTAGCGACTCGTCAGGTGTATTTTCGGATCGCCAGCACGGCGTTATGCCCGCCAAAACCAAAGGCGTTGCTCAGCGCCAGCGTCACTTTTTTCTCGCGCGCCCGGTTAGGGACGTAATCCAGGTCGCATTCGGGGTCAGGGGTTTCGTAATGGATGGTTGGCGGCAGAATACCCTCGCGGACGACTTGCACGCAAAAGATGGCTTCCAACGCGCCGGTGGCGCCCATCATGTGACCGGTCATGGATTTAGTGGAGGAAACGGGTATTCGATAGGCCAGTTCTCCAAAAGCGCCCTTGATGGCCTTGGTTTCAGAGAGGTCGTTCAACGAGGTAGCGGTGCCATGCGCGTTGACATAGCCCACGTCTTCCAGCCGCGCCTCAGCCGCACGGAGCGCCTGCCGAATGGCTTCTGCGCCGCCATCCCCGTTCTCGTGCGGGGCAGTGATATGGAAGGCATCGGCGGTGGCGCCATAGCCGGCCAGTTCGGCCAGGATGTTCGCGCCGCGCGATCGAGCATGGGATTCGCGCTCCAGCACCAGTATGGCCGCGCCCTCGCCCATCACCAGGCCATCGCGGTTTTTGTCGAAAGGTGCTGGGGTCATCGAATAATCTTCGTTGCGGCGCGACATGGCGCCCACCCGGTCGAAGGCGGCTATGCCGGTGCTGGTGATGGTCGCTTCGGCGGCCCCGGCCAGGCAGGCATCGAGCATACCGGCGCGCAGCATCATCCACGCCATGCCAATCCCATCTGCGCCCGAGGCGCAAGCCGAGGCCACCGAGAAGCACGGCCCCTTGATGCCATAGTCAATGGCGGCCAAGCCTGCTGCCCCATTGGACATCAACATCGGAATCAAGAACGGACTGACGCGGCGCGGCCCCTCTTCGTGATTCAGGATGACCGCATCTTGCAAAGAACGCAAACCGCCAATGGCCGAGGAGATGATAACGCCCACCCGCCCGGCGTTTGCCTCTGAGATCGTCAGGCCAGAAGAAGTCATGGCCTCTCGCACGGCGGCGGTCGAGAGTTGCTCGAAGCGGTCACGGCGGCGCGCCTCGCGCGCTTCCATGTAGTTTTCGGGGACGAATCCTTTGACCTCGCAGGCAATTTTGACGAGCAAATTGGCCGGGTCGAACAGGGTAATCGGGCCCACCCCCGAAACGCCCTCGACCGCATTTTTCCACGCCTCAGCCACATTCAAGCCCAAAGGGTTGACCGTCCCCATGCCAGTAATAACAACACGTTCCTGCATTTTGCCTCCTTCGATGCTGGCTACACCCCTCTCCAATAAGAAAGGAGCAGTTGCCGCTTTTTGACTATTCCGCACAGCCGGACTGCACTCACTCGCAGTGCAACTGCGCACAAACAGGTTACTTTGCTGGCTTTACGCTGTAATACTAGAACCCTTCGCCTGCCTGAGCGTGACGGAGGCGGCCATGCGACATCGAAGAGAGCCTCTCATGCAGCGACCTGACCCGGCAGGGAAACGCGCTCAACCGCCGCTCACAGGCGGGAAGAGGGCAACTTCCGCGTTGTCAGGGATGACGGTTTCGTCGAAGGCATATTCGCGGTTGATGGCAACCAGCGCCGTTTCCATCGCCTGAGTCAGGTTGGGGTTGGTCTGAATCAAACGCTCTTTCAAATCTTTCACGCTTGCGCCTGGAGGCAGGTCTAAGGAAAGAGACTTGACGCCGGCCCGGTCGCGTAAGGTTGCAAAGAATAAGACTGTAATTTGATTCGAATGGTCACTCATTCATCACGTCTCCGCTGCGGCCGCCATGTTTTTCGACCAAACGAATGTTCTGGATGCGCATGGTCTTCTCGGCCGCCTTGGCCATATCGTATACCGTCAAGGCTGCTACCGAAACAGCAGTCAGGGCTTCCATTTCCACGCCAGTCTTGCCAACCGTTCGGGCGGTGGCAGTGATGCGCACGCCGGGCAGGGAATCGTCCAATGCCAGAGAGACATCCACTTGGGTGAGGGGCAAAGGATGACATAACGGAATCAGGTCCGCGGTCCGTTTGGAAGCGCTGATGCCGGCAATTTGGGCAACCGTCAACACGTCGCCTTTTTTCATCTGGCCGGCCCGAATCAACTCCAGCGTTTCGCGGCGCATGTGAACTTCGCCCCTGGCGATGGCCACGCGCTCGGTATCGGGTTTGCTCCCCACGTCTACCATATGGGCGCGGCCGCTGTCATCGAGGTGGGTGAGAGAAGAGGCAGTCATAAGCAGATTATAACGCAGGCGCGCTTATGCTGTTATAATCATCTCCCATGAGCGGAATCCTGGGTCACCAAACCAGCGGCTATACGGTGCAAATCCCGGTCTATGAGGGACCGTTGGATTTGTTGCTCGACTTGATCGAACGCGCCGAACTGGACATCACCGCCATATCGCTGGCGGCGGTGACAGACCAATATCTGGCCTATTTACATCAACTGGAAGAGGCCCACGCGGATGAAATTTCGGCTTTCCTGGTCATTGCAGCCAAATTGATTCAAATTAAGTCTGAGGCCTTGCTGCCCCGCCCGCCGGCCCGTGAACCCGGCGAAGAAGATGTGGGCGAGGCGCTGGTAGAACAATTGCGCTTGTACAAGCGTTTCAAGGAAATTGCCAATCTGCTTCAGGAACGCGAAGAAAAGGGGTTGCGAACCTATCTGCGGCTTGCGCCCCCGCCCAAAATCGAAGGCAAACTAGACTTGTCGAATATCACGCTGAACGACTTGCTCGAAGCGGCGCAAACTCTGTATGCCAAAGAACAAGAGAAATTGTCGCTTGGGACCGTCATTGCGGCCCCCAAAGTGACCATCCGCGAGAAAATCGAGTTGATTACCCGCAGGCTCTCTGTCAGTGAGCGCGCCTATTTCAAGGAACTGCTGGGCGACCACCCTACCCGAATCGAGGTCGTGGTCACTTTTCTAGCCCTTTTGGAACTGGTCAAACGTTATCGCGTGTCTACCCGGCAAGAGGGGCTGTTCAGCGATATTCAAATCGAACGTTTGGAAGAGTGGGATACAGAAGAAGAAATCGAGATCGAATTCGAGTAAACGACGCTCGCGCTATAGTATTACTCTGCAGAATCTATCACGTTTGTGAAGATTTTGTGGCGTGGCATTCATGCCGTCTTGGGTTGCGGGATAAATCCTGCGCTACGTCTTGCTCAATGTCACGAATACCATCGGTCGGCGTTTGGTTTCGTTGAACAAGTACGACTTGACGGCGCTGGCAATATCCTTTTCGGCATCCAGCCCGCCGTTGTTGACGATTTCCATGATACGCTGTCGCACGCCGGGGATCAAAGCATCGGCGTCTTCTGGGGAAAGAAAGCCGCGCGTGATGATTTCTGGCTCGTGCAGCAAACGGCCGGAATATTTATCTACGTTCAAGTCAATCAAAAAGATACCGCTGCGCGCCAGTTTTTCGCGCTCGCGCATCACGTCGCTGTCTATGTCGCCAATGGATTGCCCATCTACAAAGACATAGCCGCCAGGGATGCGCTCTCCCAGGCGCAACTTGCCTTCGGACAACTCCACCACATGACCGTTTTCCACCACAGCAATGTTCTCTTGCGGAATGCCCACTTGCTGCGCCAGAACGGCATGTCGCTTCAACTGGCGCAGTTCGCCGTGAATGGGGATGAAATTCTTGGGGCGCACCAGGTTCATGAGCAATTTCTGTTCTTCCTGGCTGGCATGACCGGAAACATGAACCGGCGCAATGGCATCATAGATGACCTCCGCGCCGCGTCGCAGCATTCGGTTGATGGCCCGGCTGACGCTTTCTTCATTTCCTGGGATGGGATGCGACGACAACACCACCGTATCGCCAGCCTTCAAGTCGAACTGACGATTTGTGCCAGAGGAGAGGCGGCCAATGATGGAAGATGGCTCGCCCTGCGAACCGGTACACATCAAGACCACTTGCTTGGGATCCATGTTCAAGGCCTGCTCCAGCGGTACCAGCGTCGTGTCGGGAATGTTCAAGTAGCCTAAATTGCGCGCAATCTTGGCGTTGTCCACCATGCTGGTACCCGCAAAGGCCAACTTGCGTTTATGTCTCACGGCTGCATCGGCCACTTGTTGCATGCGCGAGATGAGAGAAGCAAACGAAGCCACGATGACCCGCCCAGGCGCATTGGCAAAGACGTTATCCAGCGCCGGACCGATGACCCTCTCCGAAGGCGTCCAACCTGGGCGTTCGGAATTGGTCGAATCTGACAACAACACGTCTACGCCCCGCTGCGAGAACTCGGCCAGTTTGGCGTAATCGGTTGGCCAGCCATCTACGGGTGTGTGGTCGAACTTATAATCGCTCATGTGGACGATGAGGCCGGCCGGTGTGGTGATGCCCAAACCCACTGCATCGGGGATGGAGTGGCAAACATGGAACAATTCCACCTGGAACGCGCCCAGTCGAACGCTCTGGCCGGCTTCCACAGTGTGCAGAGAAGCCTTGCTGAGGGCATTGTTGCGCGCCAGTTTGGCCTCGATCAGGCCGCGCGTCAGAGGCGTGGCGTATACCGGGGCCGGAATCTCATTCAAGACATGGTGGATTGCGCCGATATGATCTTCATGGCCGTGGGTGATGACGATGCCTACCACGCGCTCTGTTTTGTCACGCAAATACTCGAAATCAGGGATGATATAGTCAATCCCCAACATATCGTTTTCAGGGAACATGATACCGGTATCTACAACCAGAATATCACGGCCGTATTCATAAACGGTCATGTTCTTCCCCACTTCCCCTAACCCTCCCAGGGGAATGATTCTCAATTTTGGTTTCTTACTCATGGTTTTCCTTTTCGTTAAAAGATAAATTCACCGCCCAAAGCGGACAAAGTCAATATAGAAAAACACCCCGCAAAACTGGCTGGACGGGGAGTTCTTGTTGCACACACACTCACTTGCTCGAAACTGCCTGATGGCAGGTAAAGTCATCAACCAACGAAAGCAGTATAGCAGGCAAAACAGGATTTGTCAAAGAAAATCTGGCTGAATTTTGGCTTTTCTCTTGCCAACTTCACCAACTTATTGTATAACTTTTCAAGAACAGCATCCTCGATCTTTGTAAAGCGGAGGTCTTTATGAACGGAACATCCCTTTTCATCCTGGGCTTGCTGATGGGATGGCTCATCGAATGGATCATTGACTGGCTATACTGGCGGCGCAAACACAAAGCCTGCCAGGAAGAAAAAGCCCGCCTCCAGGCCCGCATCGAAGAACTGGAAAAAGAGGCGGCAGCCCAACGTGCCTATAGTCTGGCAGTCGAGCCATCTCAGGCCACAGAAGATGATTTGACGCTCATCAATGGCGTCGGACCGGTCATTGCGGGGATGCTGAAAGAGGCCGGCGTCGACACGTTCGAAAAATTAGCGGCGCTGCCCATCGAAAAACTACGCGAAATTTTGGGCGACCTGGTCGAGAGGCTGGTAGATGAACAAAGCCTGTTGGATCAAGCCAAAGAATTTGCCAAAGAGAAACGCCTGACCGGTCAGCCCCCTGCGCCTAAAAAGAAGGACAAGGGCAAAAAGGGTAAAAAGGGCAAGAAAGGGAAATCGAACAGTCAGGATGAAGCAAAGGGATAAGAGGTAGAAAATGAACGCCCTCTCCACCCGAAACTATGATTTGTTCAAACTGATTGTTGCCCTCATCTTGCTGGCGCTCTTGCTCGTTTTTCTGTTTTCAGGGAAACCTGCACAGCCAGCCACGCCATCGGTCACCGAAGCACCGCCCCTGGCAACAGAAGAACCCGAGCAGACCATGCCTGCTCCCCCAACGGCCACCTCTCAACCGCCAGCGACGGAGACGGTTCTACCTACCGCGACAGCGACAGCAACAGAGACGGTTCAGCCGGCCCCTCTGCCTGACTTCCCCGCTTCGAGCCAGACCTTGAGCCTGGACACCGCCAACGAGCGTTTGCTCGACCCCAACGGCAATCCCGTCTACGCTTTGGACGCAGAGGCGGCCACATGGGTACCCATCATTCCCGAGGAGGTCGCCGCTACCCTGCCCGAGGGGTATAACCTGACCGAACCAACGCCAGACCACTGGGAAATCCACGCTAAGGAGAATGACGCCCTGCTGCTGACCTGGGATCCAGACGCCCTGACCTGGCAGGCCAGCGCCGAAAGCGCTGCGGCAGCCGAAGAACCAGACTGCCCCCTGGCCCTGCCACCCCGTTTGAAAGTGGGAGGCCAGGCAAGGGTGATTACCAACTTGAACATGCGCTCTTCGCCGGGCATCCAAAACAATTGGATTCTCACCAATCCTGCTAGAACGGTCTTGGATGTAATCGGCGGGCCGGTTTGCACACTCTACCAGGGCGGCGCCTTCTTATGGTGGGAAGTCAAAAACCCGGCCGGAAAGACCGGCTGGTCGGCTGAGGCGCGGCAACAGGGAAATTCCTACTTCCTCGAACCACTGCCCTGAGCCATATCCACATGAACATTGACCTTGACCTGTACCGCCGCGAAATCCGGGTATCCTCCCGTCCATTGGTGCGCCTGTCTGCCATTGACATCTCGCCCGACCGCCCGCAGCGTACTTTTCTCTTCCTGCATGGCTTTGGCGGGCAGGCCAGCCAGTGGAAATATCAATTGCAGCGTTTCTCGCTGGAAAATCGCGTCATTGCGTTAGATCTGCGCGGACACGGCGCCTCGGACAAGCCCGCCAGCAAGTACGACATGCCTCAGTTGCAAGCCGATCTCGAGGCTGCGCTGGAGGCGCTCAAAGTGCATGGGCCATTCGTGCTGGCAGGTCATTCCTTTGGCGGCGCAATTGCCACCGAATTTGCCTTGAATCACCCGGAACAGGTCGAGGCGCTCATCCTGATTGCCACCGCCGGCGAATTCAAACTCAACTGGCTCTATCGGCTTGGCCTGCACCTCCCGAACATCCTGCTGCGCCTGATCGCTCCTCTCACCCGGCAATGGCTCTCGGCACCGCCACACGCGCTCAAACCCTTTTACCTTCATGCTCTTTCGAAGTGGGTTGGCTGGGAACGTTTTGCCGCTTTACAAGTTCCGACCCTGGTCGTGCGCGGCCATCGCGACCTGGTGTTCGAGCGCCCCCTGTTCGAGAAGGTGGCTCGATCCATTCCAGGCGCAGAAGAGGCTGATATAAGGGTATCCGGTCACATGGTCATGCTAGAGCGAAGGGAGGCCGTAGACCGCGCCATCGAGCGATTCTTGGCCGGCGAGTCCCAACGTTCCTGGCGCGAAGAAAAGCCTGCTTCCGCTAAACCGGGGCGCGAGGCCCTGCGGCGGGAACGTCCCTGGCTCAATTTCTATGAAAGCGGCGTCCCGTACACCATTGGTATCCCAAGCATTCCCGTGCATCACTTACTGCGCTCGGCAGTGCGGCGTTTCCCACGTCAGGTCGCTATCCTGTTCGAGGGCAGCCGTTTGTCGTATCGCCGCCTCAATCGCGAGGCCAACCGCTTTGCCAACGCATTGCTGGGGCTGGGCTTGGGCAAAGGCGCGCGCGTCGTTTTGTTGATGCCAAACATTCCGCAAATGGTCATGGCCTTCTTTGGGACACTCAAAGCCGGCATGACAGCCGTCTTCATCCCGCCGCTGACCGAACCGGAAGAATTGATTCGCATCTTGAAAGAAGTAGAAGCCAGCGTGTTGGTTACTATCACGCCGGCGGCAGGACTGGCACACCAAGCGCAGACCAATACCGACTTGCCTTTCATCGTCCTGACCGACCCGGCTGAATATCTTTCCCTGCCCAAGAGATTGCTCTCGCGCTGGCGCAATCGCGGACTGAGCGTGCCGGGGGCTATCCGCTTTCACCGCTGGCTGGCGGGCCAGGATACGCGCTCGCCCAGCGTGGAAGTGGCGCCCGAAGACCTGGCCGTCATCCAGTTCACAGGAGGCACGACCGCGGCCGCCAAAGGTGTCATGCTGTCGCACAGGAACCTGGTTGCCAATGCCCTGCAAACCCGTCACTGGATGCCAGAAGCCCAAGAAGGCCGCGAGCGTTTCCTGTGCGTCTTACCTTTCTCTCACATTTACGGGCTAACCACCGCCTTGACGGTACCGGTTACGCTAGGCGCGACGCTCATCCTGAAAGCCCAGTTCCAGGTCAAGGATGCGCTAAAATCCATCCAAAAGCACCACCCTACGATCTTCCCTGGCGTGCCAAGCATGTATGTCGCTATCAACGGTTTCCGAGGCGTGCGCAAATATGGCATCCGTTCGATCAAAGCCTGCATCAGCGGCTCTGCTCCTCTGCCGGTAGAAGTGCAGGAGGCTTTCGAAAAACTGACCAAAGGCCACCTTGTAGAAGGCTATGGTCTGACAGAAGCCTCTCCCGTCACCCACGCCAATCCGCTGAAAGGCTCCCGCAAAACAGGCAGCATCGGCATCCCGCTGCCTTCCACTGAAGCGGCTGTGGTGGACCTGGCGCGCGGACGTAAAGAAGTCCCGCCTGGGCAAATTGGCGAACTGGCCGTGCGAGGCCCGCAGGTGATGATGGGCTACTGGAAAGACCCGCGATCCACCCGAAAAGTCCTCACCCGCAACGGCTGGCTGCTGACCGGCGATGTAGCACAAATGGACGAAGACGGCTTCTTCCGCATCATTGCCCGCAAAGCCGACATGTGGTACCCGCAAAAACCCGGTCAGCCGGCCTTCCCGCGCGACGTGGAAGAGGTCATCTACGAAATCCCACAAATCAAAGAAGTGGCTGTGGTTGCCATTGCCGGTCATCCCTTTGCTTTCGTCATTGCCGACCGCGAGCGCCCCACTCCCGAAGCCATTCTTTCTTATTGTAAACGTCGGCTGCCGCCGTACCTGGTGCCGCGTTTCGTCATCTTCATGGAGGACTTCCCGCGTACTTTCATTGGCAAGGTCTTGCGGCGCGAACTCGCAAGGAGATATGAAAAACACGTTACTGAAAAATGAACTTACCGACCAGTATGAAACGCGAATGACTCCCATGGGTAAAGTTCATTACAAAACCTGCGGAAGCGGCGCGCCGGTCATTCTCATCCACGGCCTGGCCGCTTCGCTGCACGATTGGGACGCTCTGCTGCCTGCGCTGGCTGCCAACGGCTACGCCGGTTATGCGCTCGACTTGCTTGGCCACGGCGAAAGCGCCAAACCCGATTCGCGCGCCTACCACATAGACTGGCTCTTCGACCACCTGGCCGCCTGGATCGAATCGCTGGCGCTCGACCAACCGCCGACCATCGTCGGCCACTCTCTAGGCGGATACCTGGCGCTTGATTACGCTCGTCGCTTCCCCCAAAAACTGAGAGCGTTGATCCTGGTAGATCCCTTCTATCAACTAGAGCAACTGCCCGCCATTTTGCGCTTTTCATACCGCACGCCGGCACTCAACACCACTTTGATGGAACGCATCCCCCAATGGGCCTTCCGGCTCATCATAGACGTAACCAGCCTCTCGCTCGGTCACACCGGCGGCTCGCTCCATAGCCTGCCAGAGCCAGTCCGCGCCCAAACGGCATTGGACTACAAGCGCACCGCCCCCGGCGTCTACAACCTACCTCACACGCTTCGAGACCTAACCCCCTGCCTGCCCTCCTTGAACCTGCCGAGTCTCGTCATTTGGGGCAGCCGCGACCCAACCCTGGACCCCGCCTCTTTCCAACGGCTGATTCGAACATTGCCAGAGGCGCGCGGTCTTGACCTGCCCTGCGGACATGTCCCCCATCAATCCAAAGCGGAAGATTTCAACCAGGCCGTCATCGAGTTCCTTTCCGAAATATTTTAAGGTTAATCACCCAATAGTCCTCTTGAATTGACTCCATAAATGTGCTAAAATCTGGCTCACNTTAGCCATATATACGGGGATGCAGAGCCTTGACGCCCATATATGGCGGCAACAAATGTTCTAAGTATGGAGTGACCCAGATATGCGGTGTCCCTATTGCCAGGCCGAAGAAACAAAAGTCCTAGATACCACGCACGATAGCCATGGTGGCATTCGCCGCCGCCGTGAATGTAACCAATGCGGACAAAGATTCAGCACACATGAACGCGCCATCCTCGCCACCCCTCTCATCATCAAACAAGATGGTACGCGCGAAGAATTCGACCGCGAGAAATTGGCGCGGGGTGTACGAATAGCCTGCGCCAAACGCCCTGTCTCGGCAGCAGACATCGAACGCCTGGTTGGGCAGGTCGAATCACAATTGCAAAAAATGGGGAAAGCCGAGGTACCGTCGCGGGTGGTCGGTGACCTTGTCATCACGGCCTTGAAAGAACTGGACCAAATCGCCTATATCCGTTACGCCATTGTCTACCTGCGTCTGGATGACCTGCGTTCTGTCCGCAATGAAATAGACCGCCTGCTCGAAGGCTAAACCACACGTAGCGGCAATCGCCTCTTCCCAAGAGAGCGCAGGTTGCCGCTATTTGTCTGTCCTCACAGATTATATTCGTTTAGTTAAGGAGAGAAACATGCCCGTCCGAACCGCTGCAACTGCCGGCAAGAACCTGCTGCCCACCCCGCCCCTGCCTGCCGGCCTTCCTACAATCGAACTGACTGAAAACGCCCGCCAGGTGCTGCTGCGCCGATATGTGCGCCGCGGTGCAGATGGCCAGCCCATCGAAAGCGTGGAAGAAATGTTCTGGCGGGTAGCCTGGCATGTAGCCAAGGTTGAAGAGACTTGGGGGGGCGATGCAATGGCGCGCGCAATAGAGTTCTACCACCTGCTAACCAGCAAAAAGTTCTTCCCCAATTCCCCGACCTTCACCGGAGCCGGCACGCCGCTGGGACAACTGGCTGCGTGTTTTACCGCCGGTATGCGCGTCACCACATCCCAGGGAGTGAAACGAATTGAGCATTTGGAAATAGGGGATCGGGTGTTGACACATGCTGGTCGTTTCAGACCCGTCACCCAGTTGTTTCGACGCGCCTACAACGGAGAATTGCTGCGAATTAAAGTGAGGCTTATTGGAACGACCATGGAAGTTACGCCGGAGCATCCGATTCTTACAGAGAAAGGATGGGTCAAGGCGGGCGACTTGCAGGTTGGCGACCGAGTTGCAATCGGCTTTCCAAAAGGAACGAATATTGCCCCTCGTTTCGACCTTGCTGCGTCTGAATACGCTGCCGAATTGGAGTTGCAAGAAAATGAAATTGCTGTACGAGTTCGTCGCCCCAGTTCATACCAGAATTCCGGCAGACAGGCAGAATGGGTAAACCGGTACATAGATGTAACACCCGACCTTGCTCGCCTGTGCGGTTATTATGTTGCGGAGGGCTCAATTGGCTCCGACGAGCGGTATGTGCGTTTCGTTTTTGCCAACGATGAATCGGAATATCACAGGGACGTTATCCAACTTGTTGAGAAGATTTTTGGCGCCAAAATCAATTTCTCCGATTCTTCATTTGGAAACTGGACTAACCTCAATATCTATAGTCGCCCGGTGGTTGCCTGGTTCCGCGAGCATTTTGGAAGCGGTTCGAATAAAAAGAAATTGCCTCTCTGGCTTCAATTTGCAGACAAAGAAATCCAAGAGGCATTTCTGATAGGCGTAATGAGAGGCGATGGATTGTACTTTGAGAAAACATATGTTGTTCCATCACGCCCAAATCCTAAAGTATTTCGCTCATTGCGATTAACTTTGAGTAATCCGGGATTAATCCAGCAGATCTGGCAAATGTACCTGCGGCTTGGATATGATGCAGCCATTCGGACTGTAGACACAACTTATGTAACCCCCAATGCCAGCGAAACCGCTCAAATTGGATTGCCCCCTTTGCAATCCCGCGATCTTGTAATGAAAGCATATGGCGTTGATCTGCCTGTGCCCGACACACGTTACATCAGGAAGACAGTCGTTCGAGACAATGAGCAGGTTTACTTCGAAGTCGAATCCATCACCCGTCAAAACTTTGACGGCGTTGTCTACAATTGCGAAGTGGACGAGGATCATAGCTATGTCACCGAAGGCGTAATCGTTCACAATTGTTTCGTCCTGCCCATCACCGACGATATGGGGCGCGACAGCGCCGGCATCTTCCAAACCCTGCGCGACGCGGCGCTCATCCAGCAAACCGGCGGCGGCAACGGTTTCTCCTTCTCGCGCCTGCGGCCCAAGGGCGCGCTGGTGCAATCTTCCGCCGGCCAGGCCACAGGGCCGGTCGGTTTCCTGCGCGTCTACGACCATGCCTTNGGCGAGATCGCGCAAGGCGGTTGTTTATTGCCTGAAACCCTCGTTTTTACGACCAACGGTCTCTTGCGCCTGGATGAGATCGTAGATTCAAACGTGGAAGGCTGGCAGGAGCATACTTTGTCCGTGCCTACGGATGAAGGAATTAAAACTTCACCGCGCGGATTCAATAACGGCGTGGCAAAAATTCTGCGCGTTCACACCCGTGAAGGATTGAGCATTGCTGGCACTCCCAATCACAAAGTCAAGGTAATGACAGACTTTGGACCGCAGTGGAAGGAACTGCAGGACCTTGCGCCGGGCGATTGGATCGTCGTGCGGTTGGGCGAACATACGGGGCGTTTGCAGGTTTTGAAGAAGCCCGTGAAAAGACACGGCAACCAGGCGATGCCCGAATTGCCATCCATTCTGGATGAGGAATTCGCATTTTTCCTCGGTTATCTTACCGGAGATGGTTTCGTGGCAAAAAGCGACGATGACCATCGTGTGGGCGTGAGCGTGGCGCACAATTCTTACCTGATGGAGGAGATGCCTGCGTTGATGGAAAGGCTCTTCCATGTAAACGTTCATAAAATGCAAAAACCAGACGACCGTTCAGTGACCTTTGTCATGGACAACCGGGCGATTAAAGAATTCCTGCAAATGAACGGCCTGGAAAAGGGAAGAAGCCGCGAGGCGTTCGTGCCGCGCTTGATTCGACAATCCCCGCCGAATATTGTCGGCGCGTATTTGCGCGGATTGTTCGAAGCGGACGGATCGTTAACGCATGGATACCCAACCCTCACCACTTCCTCCGCGCGGCTGGCTCGTGAAGTTTCGACATTGTTGATTGGCTTGGGATGTCCTGTCGGTATTCGCACGATTTCGGCTGGGCTGGATCGCTGGGGCGATTCCGAAACGTATCAGGTAAAAATCTCCTCGACCGTTGGTTTGCAGGCTTGGCGCGAAAAAATTGGGTGCGACAAGCGTTCGCGATTTGTTGCCGCTTACTCTTGGGAAAGTGATTTGCGCCGCGAGACATCCCATGTCTTGCCGAATCCGAAATACTGGCTGCAAGCCGCGCTGGATGAAATCACCCTGGAGCAAATAGATAAAAGGGGACGTGGCCAGCAAATCAATTTCCGCGCTGCCGAACCGCGCCTGCGCCGCAAACTTTTACGCTACATACGGGGCAGACGCAACTTGACCTGGTCGGGATACGAGTTATTGAAGTGTGAATATCCCGAGACGTTCGAAAATACGCCCTCCGCAGAAGGCTATTGGTTCGTGGAGGTTCACGGTGTCGAAGAAGCGGGCAGCGCGCTTACACTCGATCTTGAAGTCGCAGATAACCATACGTATCTCGCTTATGGCATGGTGACACACAACACCCGCCGCGGCGCCAACATGGCCGTTCTGCGCGTAGACCATCCAGACATCGAAGAGTTCATCACCTGCAAAACGGACGAAAATCACATCACCAACTTCAACATCTCGGTTGGCATCACCGACGCCTTCATGCGCGCCGTCAAGGAAGACAAGGAATGGGAACTGCGCTTCCCCGACGTGAACGACCCCAAATATCGCGAATACGGCAAAGGGACGCTCGAACAGGCTGAGGCGGCCGGTGTTCCAATCCGCGTCTACAAAAAGGTCAAAGCGCGTGAACTGTTCCAAAAAATCGTGGAGCAAGCGCACCACAACGGCGAGCCGGGCGTACTCTTCCTGGATGCCGCCAACCGAAGCAATCCCGTGCCGCATCTGTATCCGCTAGAATCGACCAATCCATGCGTCACAGGCGATACCCTGGTCGCTACTCCAAGCGGCTGGAAACGCGCCGATAGCATCCACGAAGGCGATGAAGTTTGTACCGTCCTTGGCGTGGGAAGAATTGCGACCGTTGAAGTGAACGAGAATATGCCCGTATTCGATTTGTATCTCTCCGATGGCGCCGTAATACGGGTCACTGCCTCTCACCAATTCCATGTTCGCTCTTCGCGCACGAAATTCTTCGAACCACGCAGGCTGGATGAACTCAAAGCCGGAGACTGGGTGAGAGTGTATCGCGCTGCTATGCCCGACAATGAAGTCCCCGCCAAACCAGAAAATATGAATTACCGTGAATATGGTTTTTTGGTCGGCGTGCTGGTTGGCGATGGCTGCTATACGCCTCATGCCCTTTCCAAAAACGTGGTTCGCATCAGCACCCATGCAGATGAACAAGAGTGGAATGAAATATTGGTAGACGCTTTTGCTAAAATCGGTATAGAAAAAGTATATACCTATGTAAAT
>JGI24187J35170_1000402_pt1 | contig 19335 bp, 19 predicted proteins | sample YNPBryBLVA2012_FD_35170 | JGI IMG/M metagenome (IMG submission 35170)
CTCAAGAACGACGGGGGATTGCTGCGATTGTCAAAGGCACCGGTCAACTTTCGCAATCCGAACAGGCCAAGGTCGTCTTGCATTTGGGTCAGGCCATTGACGCTCAAACCAAGAATCAGGAGGCTCAGGCTGCGGAGGAATTGGAACATGCGCTGGATGCCGGCTTTCATCATCCGGCGCTTTACTTCAATTTAGGATATTTACGCGCAAAGGCAGGGCGCACCGAAAGCGCCATGCGGCATTTGCAGCACGCTGTCAAACATGCAGATTATTCGCTGGCCTCCCGCCTGTTGGTGGGGCAGGCGCTCTTCCAGGCGGGGCGCACGCAAGAAGCGGCCATCGAATATTTGGAAGCCCTCAAATTGGCCGATGCTCATATCGTCTCGCCCAATCAAGCCGATGCGTTGCGTCAATTGTATGAGCCTTTGATCGAAGCCCAGGCTGCCGAAAATGACGAGACCAACCTGCGCCGCCTGTGCGAAAATATCCAAGAGATGCTTTTGCGCAAAGACTGGCAAGCGCATTTGCGCAAGACGCGCGAGCAAATGCCCAAATCGCAGGAAGGGGATACCCCCCTACCGCTGGCCGAAGTCATCATCCAGGCGCAAAGTAGCCAAGTGCTAGACGCTATGAACCAGGTCAAACAACTGGCGCGTATGGGTCACCTGCGCTCGGCCATGGATGAAGCCTTCCAAGCCTTGTACCATGCTCCCACTTATTTGCCTCTGCACACCCTGATTGGCGAATTACTCATCCAGGAAGGGCATACCCAGGAGGCCATTGCCAAATTCATGGTCATTGCCAACGCTTATAGCATCCGCGGCGAGACCGCCCAGGCAACGAAAATGCTGCGGCGTGTACTGGAATTGGCGCCTATGGACCTGGCAGCCCGTACCCGCATGATCGAGCAACTGATTGCCCACGGGCAGGTAGACGAGGCCATCAACGAATACCTCGACCTGGCCGATATTTATTATCGCCTGGCCGAACTCGACATGGCGCGTAAAACCTATACTACTGCTTTGCGAGTGGTCCAACAAACCAACGCCGATCGCAGTTGGAATGTTCACATCTTGCAGCGCATGGCTGACATTGACATGCAGCGACTCGATTGGAAACAGGCCATTCGCATCTTCGAACAAATCCGCACGCTGCGGCCCGATGACCAAAATGTGCGTAAGAACCTGATTGACCTCAATTTGCGGCTGGCGCAGCGCGCCCAGGCAGAAGCAGAATTACAAAGTTACCTGTCTTATCTGGAAAGCAACGGCCACAGCGAACAAGCGCTGCCCTTCCTCGAGGAACTCGTCAAGGAAAACGAAGACCAGATCGTGTTGCGGCGCGCGCTGGCAGAAGCATATCGTCAGCACGGTCACATCGAGCAGGCCATTTCCCAACTGGATACCCTCGGCGAAATGTTGATCGAGGATGGCAAAAAACAAGATGCCATCCAGATTATCCAACAAATCCTGGCGTTGAATCCGCCCAATGCAGCCGATTACCAGCGAGTTTTGGTTCAACTCCAGGCTGATTGAGATGGTCGAAACATGCGATCTCTGATGTATCTTCTCGAAGAGAAGGGTGGCAAAACACCCAGCGCCCCGATTTGTTGAGATGATATTCCAGATTGGATTATTTTGAGTTGAGAACGAGGATATAATTCGATTAGGTTGCCATCCATGTCTAAAAGGCGCGATTCAAATCGCAAGACAGTTGGTGTATTGCTGGCGCAAATCAGCCGCGTATGGGGGGTAGAATTCATGGCGGGTGTAAATGACCAGGCCCATGCCAACAATGTCAACCTGATCTGTTTTGTGGGGGGGAAACCCATTTCGATTTCGACGCCTGAGCAGCAGGCTGTTTCTTATGGATTTTACGACCTCGTCAAGCCTGTGCAACTAGACGGCCTCATCCTGGCAGCCGACATGGGGCATGGACTGAAATATCATGAAATCAGTGCCTTCTGCAAAGCCTTTGCATCCATTCCTATCGTGGCCCATGCGATTGACGCAGAGGGTGTACCCCATCTGCGCGCCGATAGTTTGAGCGGCATGCGCGAGGTCATCCGCCACTTGATTGAAACTCATCATTGCCAACGCATCGCCTTCATTCGCGGCGTAGCCGGTCAAATCGAAGCCGAGGAACGCTTCCAGGCATATCACGAAGAATTGCAGGCCCACGCGATTCGATATGACGAGAAACTGGTTGTGCAAGGCGATTTCACCCCCGAAAGCGGGCGCGCTGCGATTCGTACTCTGATGGACGAACGGGGAATGCGCTTTCAGGCGATTGCCGCCGCCAACGACCGAATGGCCTTTGGCGCCCTGGAAGCCTTGCAAATGCGCGGTATCCAGGTGCCCGACCAAGTGGCCCTGACCGGCTTCGACGATGTAGACGAAGCCCAATCGCTAGGCGTACCGTTGACGACTGTACATCAATCCTTCTACGAACAAGGTCGGCAAGTTTTCGAAATGCTCATGCGGCGTATGCAAGGGGAGAGCATCGAATCCATCACCAAAGTACCCACCAGCCTGGTCATCCGCTGGTCATGTGGATGCCTGCCAGAGACAGTACAGAAAGCCGTCGTTGCGCCCCGCGAAGTAGCGCAAACTGGCCGCCTTCAAAATAAGCGCGATGCAGCCATTGAGGCCCTCCTGGGAGCGGCGCGCGTTGACGCGCAAGATGGGGCCCTCCGACACTTTCGTGAAGTTTTTGGCGCCATGTGGGATACTTTCCTGACCAGCGTTCAGGATAATCGTCATACCGATGAGTTCCTGAAAGCCACGAACGCCGCCATTGAATTAATGCGCCGAGAAGGGCGCGAACCTGCCATTTGGCACAATGTTGTTTCGATGCTGCGCCGTTATGCCCTGGGGGGCATCTCTGTTTCCAATCAAACGACCATACTGAATGCCGAGAACCTGTTTCAGCAAGCGCGCTTGCTAACTGGCGAACTTTCGCAGCGCGCTCAGGCTCTCCAACGTCTGCAACGTGAACAACAAGAGAACATTTTGCAGGCCTTCAGTTTTTCGATGGCGCCTGCATTGAGCCTGGACGAGATTGGCTCGGCCATCAAGCAGAATTTCCCTGCCCTCGGTATCGAGCGATGGTACGTCATGTTTTATAGCGATGTAGCCTCCCCTCATCTCATTACCGCGCCGCCGCCAGAGAATTATCGCTTATTACTCGAATACGAAAACAAGACCTTCCATATCCCGGCGCAAGTATCCAACTTAGAGCCAGGCAGTCTGATTCCGCGCGGCAAAACGCCCGCCGACCACCGCTACACGGCAGTCATCATGCCGCTTTCGCTGGCAAGCAATCGTTTCGGTTTCATGTGGGCCGAAATGGGCCCAAGGGATTGGGATGTGTACCTGCGAGTCCGCAATTTGGTCAGCAGTGCGCTGTTGCGCGTCACGCTTGTCCAGCAGCGTGAGCAGGCTCAAAAGGAAGTGGAACGCTTGCTAGAAGAGGCGCGCAATCACGCCGCCGAACTGGCCATCGCCAGAGACATTGCCGAAAAAGCCGCCATCGAAAAGGAAAAATTGTACGCAAACGAGCAAGCCCGCCGCCGCGCCGCCGAATTACTGGCGCGGGCGGCCCGCCAACTTTCCTCGCTGGAAAAACTGGAGCGCGTGCCTCAACAAATCCTGGAACAAATGCGCACCTTGCTTCCTTTCGACCGCGGCGTTCTGTTCTTGGAAGATGTCAACGGCACGCCCTATGTAGCAGCACATTACGGCCTGCCGCCCAATGCCCCCATCCATGAACTGACCTACCGGGCGCAAGGCAACGACTTGTATGACGCTGTGGCGCGCATGAAGGAGCCTATCCAGATTGGGGACGTACAAAAACTCAAAGGCTGGCAGCAACCGAAGTGGCTGCCGCCTGACTCATCCTGGATGGGCGCGCCCCTATTCTTCAAAGACAAAGTAATGGGAATGTTGGTTCTATCGCGCAAGCAGGCTTTCTCCTATAACAAAGACGATGCCCTGCTGGTAACTACCTATGCCGTCCAGGCCGCTATTGCTCTGGAAAATGCCCGCCTGTACGATGAATTGGACCGTTTCAACCGCATGATGGAGCGCATGGTGGAACAGCGCGTAGAGGAATTGAACCGCGCCCTCAGCATCCTGGAAAAACTAGACAAGAACAAATCTGCCTTTATCCAGGTAGCGGCCCATGAATTGCGCACGCCTTTGACCGTTATCAAGGGGTACCTGGGCATGTTGCGCAGTGAAAGCATCGTACAAGACCACCCCTCCCTGCTGCAAGCCGTGGATGGCGTGTTACAAGGCACAAACCGCCTGCATCAGATTGTCAACAGTATGCTCGATGTGGCCCGGCTGGAAAATCAAGTGCTTACGCCTCACACTGACCTGTTACCGATTGCCCCGCTCCTGCGCCTGATTCAAAAAGACTATCAGCAGGAACTCGAGGCGCGCCAAATCGAATTGAAACTGGACGAATCCATCAGCCGTATGCCGCCCTTGCAAATTGACCCTGAACTGATNCAGAAAGCACTGGATAACATCATCGTCAACGCCATCAAGTATACCCCCGATGGCGGAACCGTTTCGGTCAGCGCTGCAGCGGTCACCGATGAGCAACTCGGCCCGTGCGAAGAACTGCGCATTCAGGATACCGGCATCGGCATAGACCCGCAGAACCTCGAAATCATCTTCGAAAAACTCTACCAACTGGGCAAAGTAGAACTCCATTCCTCTGGCCGCACCTCTTTCAAAGGCGGCGGCCCGGGCTTGGGGCTGGCCATTGCGGCCGGCATCATCAAAGCCCACGGCGGCAAGGTGTGGGCCGAGAGTCCGGGGTACAATGAGGAAACTTGCCCCGGCAGCACCTTCATCGTTCGCTTACCTTTCCCAAAAGATACCCCCACCCCCTAGCGCAGATTTCATCTGCGACAACGGCCAACCAGTGCAAAGCCCAGAATCTTTGCGCTCGAAATGGATTGACAATGCGTTTCACCTTGCCCCCCAACCCCAAAGCCTATTACGCCCAAGTTTGGGAAGCCGTGCGTCAAATCTCGCCTGGCAAAGTCGCCACCTACGGCCAAATAGCGTTTCTCCTCCCGCCCCCGCCGGGGGTGGACTTCGAGACCTACCGCGCTTTTGGCCCGCGCTGGGTGGGCGGCGCCATGGCCGCCTGCCCTGATGACGTTCCCTGGCAGCGCGTCATCAATGCCAAAGGCGAGATCAGCCCCAGGCCAGGAGCCGCTCGGCAGAGAGCCTTGCTGGAAAGTGAAGGCCTCATTTTCAACCAAAAAGGCCGCATAGACTTGAAAAAATTTGGCTGGGAATCGGCAAAACCCGCTCGACTCAGCCTGTTGTAATCACAAGAGGAGCCTATGTCATTCACCATCCAACCCCCTCCACCCGGCGCGTCCCTGTTGAAGAAGGCCGCCTATTGCCGAGAGCATGATTGCCCCATGCTTCCTGTCGTCCAGGATGGTCAGCCGACCTCCATGTGCTTGTACGACATCATAGAACAAACGATAGGCGGACAGCGCGTCAAATACGTCAAAACTGCCAGCGGCACGCTGCGTTCGATCCGCTTCGAGAACGGCTATATCCTGGAGCCGCTCTGTCCGCATTGCGGCAAGGCCTCCATCGAGGATGAAGGTTTCCTCGAAACCAAGTTGCTGCTCTATTGGTCATGGGAAATGGAAAATATCAACGATGAAGATTACCCCAGCGTGGTGCTAGATTTTGGCGGCGCCGATGGCGTAATCACCGACACCGTTTCCGTGCATATCAACTCCATTGTGGGGCTGCGCAAAATCCAAAAATGACTGCGCCCCTGGCCTCACCGCCGGCACAGTTCCAGAACACGCTCGATTGGCGTATCCACCTTTACCGTATAGACGCGGATTCCCCATGGCGCTAGTTCGCGCCTGGCCTGCCGGCTAAAGGACTCCAGCCCGGCCATACTGGCGACGAACGCCGCGCGCTCTTTGCCGGACCCGCGGCCTGCTCCCGTTACCAGATGGACGATCACGCCCCCGCCTTGCTCCCGCATTACACGACCGACCGATTGGGTCATCAAGAACGCCCCCGTCAGATTCACATCCAACACGCGATGCCAGTCCCACTCGTCCATGTCGAGCAGCGGCGAGCGGGGTTCGACACAAGCATGATTGACCAGAATATCAATGCGGCCGAAATCGTCTTGCACTTGCTTCACCAGGGCCTGCACGGCCACTTTTTTGGCTACATCGTCCACGTACACCCGCGCTTGCCCGCCGCTTGCCAAAATCTGCGCTGCCACTTCTTCGACATTGAGCGGCGAAATGTCGTTGAGCGCCGTCGTCGCGCCGTGCTTCGCAAAGGCCTCGGCCAGGCGGCGGCCTGCGCCCTTGCCGGCCCCGCTAATCAAGACCACTTGTTGACTGAAATCTGATTTTTTCATTTCTCTTGGTCGAATGACTCACACAGGGGGACCGTGTCTGGATTTTCGTTGGCATTCAGCCTCATGCCCAAATAGGGCGAAGGGTCGAGTGTGTTTTGGATGTCCAACTCGTTGCGAAAATGGCCCAGGCCGTCATCTCGTACGATCGAAAAGTGCAGGTGAACGCCGGTGGGATTGTTGGGATCTCCAGAATAGTTACCCTGGTAGCCTAGAAACGTCCCCGCCTCGATCCATTGCTCGTAGGTGCCGGCCGGGAACGCATCCGAGATGTAAGACGCGCCGCTTTGGTCGGCCATGTGGGTGTAGTAGAGCCAAATCTGGCGACCGGGACGAAGCGGGTCATCGGGAACGCGCACGATCACCGACGACTTCCACTCCGGCAGACGGGTCAGGTAGCCAGGATAGGCGGCTATCACCGGCGTCACTCCCACCTCTTTGCCGCCGAAAATATCAATGCCCTGGTGACGGTGGCCCGGGCGGAAAGAATCGTCCCAAAGAAACCCGACCAGGCCATCGGTCGGGAAAATGAACGGCGCGTCTCCGCAGCGCGTTCCGGCTTGCATGTTCCATTCTGGGTGAGAAGCCGGGGCCTGCATCCAGGCGTGGAAGGCCGCCAGCCGCGCTGCGTTTGGGCGATACATACGGTACAAATAATACCCCCCCACCCCCAGCGCTACCACGATGGCTGAAAAGAGGACAAAGCGTTTGGACATGGTGAGAGATTATACTTGAATTGACGTATAATATCTCGAACAGGAGACCCTATGTCCAACGTGTATGCCTCTACCCATCCGCTGGTGGCTCACAAACTTTCCCGCCTGCGCGACAAGCGCACCGAGCCGAAGAAATTCCGCGAACTGGTGCGCGAGATTGCCGCCCTGCTGGCCTATGAAGCCACTGCCGACCTGCTGACGGTTCCGCGCGAACTGGAAACCCCGCTGGCGAGAATGACCGGACGGGAGCTGCAAGAGAAAATTGGCCTGGTGCCTATCCTGCGCGCCGGCCTGGGCATGGTAGAGGGCTTTTGGGAACTGATGCCCAGCGCCGAAGTCTGGCATATCGGGCTGTATCGGGACGAAAAGACCCTGCGCCCGGTGGAATATTACAACAAACTGCCGCTCGAGCCAACCGTCTCCGTTTGCATCATCCTGGACCCGATGCTGGCTACCGGCGGTTCGGCCATTGCCACCGCTGACGTGTTGAAGCGCTGGGGCGTGAAGAAGATCAAATTCGTCGGGCTGATCGGCGCGCCAGAAGGCATCGCCGCCATGCAAAAGGCGCATCCCGACATCCCCATTTATCTTGCCGCCATTGACGACCACCTGAACGAACGCGCCTACATCGTGCCTGGCCTAGGTGACGCTGGTGACCGGCAGTTTGGGACGGGCTAGGTTGGTAGGACAGACCTTTGGTCTGTCTTTCGAGACGAGACGATGAAAGCCATGCTCCTGCCCGAACTGGGCGACCTGCGCGCGCATCCAACGCTCCTCAGCCTGCTACAAGTTCCCGAGCCAGTTCCCGGCCCGGGCCAGGTCCTCATCCGCGTCTCGGCCTGCGGCGTGTGTCACACCGAACTGGACGAAATCGAGGGCCGCACGCCGCCGCCTGCATTGCCGGTCATCCTGGGGCATCAGGTCGTGGGCGTCGTCGAGGCGCTTGGCCCCGATGCGCCTACTCGTCAATTGGGTGAGCGCGTCGGCGTTGCCTGGATTTTCTCGGCTTGTGGCGAATGCGCTTTCTGCCTGTCGGGTCAGGAAAACCTGTGTCCCCAATTCCGGGCGACCGGGCGCGACGCAGATGGCGGCTACGCCGAGTACATGACTGCGCCGGCGGAGTTCGTCCACCCCATTCCCTCTGGGCTGTCTGATGCTGAAGCCGCACCATTGTTGTGCGCCGGGGCCATTGGCTATCGGTCGCTGCGCTTGAGCAACCTGCATGACGGGCAAGCGTTGGGGCTGATGGGCTTTGGCGGGTCGAATCATCTGGTGTTGAAAATGGCTGCGCATAAGTACCCGCATAGCCAGGTATTCGTGTTCAGCCGCAATCCCGAAGAACGCGAGTTCGCCCGCTCGCTGGGAGCGGCTTGGGCAGGAGCCATAGACGAGATTCCCCCTCAGGCGTTGGATGCGTTCATTGACACCACGCCGGTTTGGGGTCCTGATATGGAAGCGCTGAAGCGCCTCAAGCCCGGCGGGCGGTTGGTCATCAACGCCATTCGTAAGCAAGACAGCGATCGCCATGTCCTCTCCACGCTGGATTACCCCTCGCAGTTATGGATGGAGAAGGAAGTCAAGAGTGTGGCAAACGTGACGCGGGCCGACGTGCGCGAATTTTTGCAACTGGCAGCGCAGGCAGGCATCCAGCCCGAATTCCAGGAATACGAATTGAAAGACGCTAACCAGGCGCTGCTCGAATTGAAGCAAGGGAAAATTCGGGGCGCAAAGGTGCTGCGGATATGAAAGTGTGCCATCTGCATCGTTCTTTTGGGCTTCCTACCAATAGCCTATTGAAGCAGAAATTGACTTTGTTGATAATGTTTGTAAAGCATTCCCGCCTGTCTGTGTTTAGGCAGGTGGGTTGGACAAGTCGCGGACTTGCCCAACAGAATCTTTACAGTGGTTATAGTTGCCAAAGGAGAGAGAAATGTTCAAGAGACCTTTATACGTTTTCGTTGTTTTGTGTTTGGCGGCCATGGGCTGCAACTTGCCCAGCACAACCGCCGTCCCCTCGCCGACCACAGGCGGCCAGGATTTGATTGCCACCATGACCGCGCTGGCGCCCCAACAGCAGGTTACAGAGACCAGCGTTGCCCCGCCCACGGTTGCCGGAGAGCCAACCGCCACCCTTGCCCCTTCGGCCACCGCCTGCACGCCGATGATCACTGTCAATTCGAACGCCAACGTGCGCTCTGGGCCCGGCACGGTCTACGACCCGCCGCTGGGCGCATTGACCGTAGGGGCCACCGCCGCCGTGGATGGGAAGAACAGCGAGGGGACATGGTGGTACATCGTCTTCCCCGCCGGCCCCGGCGGACACGGCTGGATTTCTGCCAGCCTGGTGACGGCAAGTTGCATCCCGGCCACGCTGCCCGTAGTGGCTGCGCCGCCCACGCCGCTGCCGGCCAGCGGCACTTGCAAGGATGGTTATGTCTGGCGGCTCATCAAACCCAGCGATAAAGTGTGCGTGCCGCCCGCCTCCAAAGCGCAGGCAGATGCCGATAACGCTGCGGCCGATTCCCGCAAAGCGGTGACAGTTTACGGAGCAGACGCCTGCAAGGAGGGCTACGTTTGGCGCGAGGCCTACTCGGGCGACCATGTTTGCGTCACGCTTGCCACACGCTCGCAGGCGCAGGCCGATAATGCCGCGGCGCCATCTCGCTGGACGAGCGGCGCCTACGGGCCCCACACCTGCATCAGCGGTTATGTCTGGCGCGAGGCCACAGCCGGCGATGATGTGTGTGTGACGCCCGATGTGCGCACACAAACCGCGGCAGACAACGCCGCAGCCGCCTCCCGCGTGGCGGGGCCCGATGATTGCATCTCTGGATATGTATGGCGAGAGGCTTTTTCGGGCGACCACGTCTGTGTCACCCCGGCCGTGAAGACGCAAGTACAGGCCGATAACGCCGCTGCGCCCAGCCATACCTGGCCGTAATGACAACGAGTTAGCACACTTATAGTATTACCCTTGAAAAACTACCACCGGGTCGCTCCGCAGTTGCCTGCCCCCTGGATACCCGCCCAGCCTGTCCTGGTGGGTGTCCAGGAGACAGGCCGGCGTTTGCCCAGGGAACTGCCGAGCAACGCCAGTTTGGTTGCGGCTGGAGGCCGCGCTATTTGATTTACAGGAGGCGATCATGTTTCGTAGACGGCCCATCGTTGGGCGACCGCTGCGCCCTCTCAGGCGCGGCTTGCTTCCGCAGGTGCCGCCGCTCTTGCAGCGTGCCAATCAGTTGCTGGCAAGCGGTCAGTATGTTCAGGCGGCTGAAGCCTTCGAGTCGCTGGCAGATGCCGCCCAGTCGCGCGGCGGTGTGCGTGCGCCTTTGCTCTTCTTGCAAGCCGGGCGCGCGCGCATTTTGGCCGGTGAGACGGCGGCCGGGCTGGCGCGCCTCAAGCAGGGATTGTCGCTTTTGGCGGCGCACGCCGATTGGCCGGGCTTGCAGCGTGTTGGAGGGCGCGTGCTGACCGAGTTGAACGAACGCGGGCTGGTCCGAGAAGCCGCCGAGATGGAGGCCTGGCTCAAGGCAACCTTACCGGCCGGTTCGGTTGTATTTGCAGAACGCAGCGCGACGCCGAAGCCACAACTTCCTACCCACTGCCCTTCTTGCGGGGCGGCGCTGCGACCCGATGAGGTCGAATGGCTGGACGAGGTCACTGCCGAGTGCGCTTATTGTGGCAGTCCCGTGAGATAGAGCAGCCCAATGGCCTCTCCCGAAATCACAGAAGCCTACATCATCGAAAAGTTGCAGGGCGCGCAGGCTGAGGCGGCCCGTGCCGCTACGCCGCAACAAGCGGCTCTTGCTCCTGGCCTGGAGGCGAAATGCGCGGCGGTGTTGCTTCCGCTGTTGCAAGTGGAAAAGGAATGGTATTTGCTGTATACGCGCCGCACGGAACGGGTCGAGACACATAAAGGGCAGGTCTCTTTTCCGGGCGGCGCTTGCGATCCTGGCGAGGAGCAACCCGAGCAGACCGCTCTGCGCGAGGCCGAGGAAGAAATTGGCCTGCGCGCCCGCGATGTGCGCGTGCTGGGGCGGTTGAGCCCGTTGGCGACGATTACCGGCTTTTGGGTGCGTCCCGTTGTGGGGCGGATTCCCTGGCCTTATGCTTTTCGAGTAGAAAACGCCGAAGTGGCGCGCGTGTTTCTCATGCCCCTCTCTTGGCTGGCAGATAAACGCAATCGCTGGGAATTTTCTTTGCCGGGCAAGAAATTGGGATTGATCATATACCATCCTTACGATGGCGAAGTGCTGTGGGGGGCGACTGCTCTGATGACCGACACCTTTTTGCGCGTTGTGGGGCTGCTATAAGTTCCCCCTGCGCAGGCGATACAACTGGATGGAAATTTGCAGGTTGAGGCGCACCTGGGGGTCCGACAAATCCAGGCCGCACAGGTTTTCGATGCGTTTCAGACGGTAAATGAGCGTACTGCGATGGATGTGCAAGCGGCGGGCAGTTTCCAGCGCATTACCGCCATGCCGCAGATAAGTTTCTAGCGTGGTAAGCAATTCCTTGTTGTGTCCCTGTGAAGATAATTGCTGGATTTTCTGGCTGAAAATATCGTAATGGCTGTCATCGGCGGCTGCATGGTAGAGCAAATGCAGATAGCCCAGATTCTCGAATAACATGATGCGCTGTTCATGCTTTAGCAGGCGGGCAATTTCCATCGCTTCGCGTGCCTGGTCGTAACTCGACCGCAAGGAGAGCGGGTCTTCGACGACCTGCCCTATGCCAATCCACACGTCGGGGTGAATGGCCGCCAATTTCTGAGACAGGGTTTGGACGTTGGCGGCACATTGTACAACGGCCACAATCTGATTGCCAAAGGTGCCCATCAGGGCTTTATGTCCGCTCGCATGTGGTAGCAATTGGCGTAAGAGTTCGGATAGCGAAGCGGTGCAGGCGGGGCCCTTGCCAATCACCAACACTTGATGAGGTTGGCGAAAATCCAGGTTGAACTGTTCTCCCTGGTAAAGAAGCGCGCCTTTGTCCTCGAAACTGCCCTGAAGCAAGCGCACCAGGAAATCCCCTTTCAAGCGATTTTCGGTTTCTCGAATGGTTTGTTCTCTCAACATGATGAGGGCGGCAATGGTTGCAGCGCTTTCGATGGCCATGCGGTCCAATTCTCCCAGCGGACGAGCATCGGCAATCAGCCAGGTATAACCATAGACTTCGCTTCCTACCACAATGGGGGCAATGATGCGTTCTATTGTCATGCCTGCTGCCGGAGTGGGCGCAATGTGAATAGGCTGCCTGGCGGCACGAAGTTTTGCCAGGTCGCCGCGGCGCTCCAGTTCAGCGATCAAGGCGGGCGGCGTTCGCATTTGAGAGATGCTGTCTTTGCGCGCCTGGTCGGTTTGACCCCATTCAGCATAAGCCAGCAGTTCGAATTGCGGTGTTTCGATGGTCACGGCGCGTTCCACCAATTCTGCCAGGGTGCGCGCCAATTCAGGGAGTCCGCCGCCATCCAACACCAGTTGGGTCAATTTACGATGGATGAGAGAAGCGCGTTGCAGCAAGACGAATTGCTGATTGACGATGCGTGAATTGATTGGCTCGCTTACGTCCACCAAATGTAATTCCCAGGGCGCCTCGATGATGGGAAGCCCCAACTCGTCGGCAACAGCAATCATTTCCTGGGGAACGCGCTCGATGAACTCGCCTACCGACACAAGCAAGCCCGCCACGTTCTTGGCGTTCAGGGCGCGCACGAAGTCCTGACGCAAAGCGGTATCTTTTGCCAGCGACAGGGCGGTGGTCAGCACCAATTCGCCGCCCCGCAGCCAGTTCGGCGCATCGGGGACATCAATTGCGTGCGCCCAACGGATGGGACGATTCAGGCCTGTCTGTCCGGCTACTACGCGGCAGTTTTTGAAGACCTCCAATTGTAGGGCATCGCCAACGGTGTACATAGAATTTCTTTTTCAGAGACTCATTCGTTCTGCCACGCTGTGGGCAGAAAACGATTATTCGATTTGTGCCAGTTGGATGGCGGCTTGTACTGCGATGGCCTCGTCCGTTTCTACCAGCGGGGGGCGCACTGTCCAACGCGGCAGTCCGTGTAGGCGCGCCAGCAAGGCCTTGAGGATGGGCGGGAAGGGTGGGTATTTTTCCAAGATTTGACGCTGGGCGGTTAGTTTCGCCTGCTCAGCGGATGGATCCCTGCCTTGCCGGAAGGTATCGTAGATCGCGCGCAGGCTGGGCGAAAACAAGTTGGCGGGCGCGGTGATGCAGCCGGCTGCATGATGTCGTAAGGCCAGCGAAAAATGCGAGTCGGTGCCAGAAAAAACAAGCAGGTCATCGCCAAAAGTTTCACCGAGCGCCGCCGCAAAATCGGCATTGTGGGAGGAGTCTTTGAGGCCGGCAAAACGGGTGGGGAAGGCCTCTTTCAGGCGTTTCAGCAATTCCAGCGAAAAGCCAATGCCGGTGAGGCCAGGGATGTGATACCCCAGCAAGTAACCGTCGGAAGGAACAGCCCGGCGAATCAATGCGCTGAACCAGGCAAACAAGCCTTCGTCGGTGGCAGAACGGAAGTAGTAAGGCGGCAGGACGACTACCGCTTCGTAACCCAAATCGAAAGCCGTTTTCGTCAGTTCGATGCTCTCGGATAGGCTGGGTGTGCCAGTGCCGGCCAGCAAGCGAAAGTGAGGATAGCCTTGCCGGACTTGCAAGGCAGCCTTCCAGACCGAACGGCGCTCGGCGGGAGAGAAGGAAGGCCCCTCGCCTGTAGTACCGAACAACAGGGCGCCGTGGCAGCCTCGATTGGCAAGAAAAGCCAGTAAAACGGGAACCGCTTCGAGGTCAGGGAGAGAGGCGCGCGTCAGCGGGGTCACAGCAGCGGCGTAGACGCCGGCCAAGGGGTGTTCAGTCATCAGGTCTCCAACATTTCGATGAAATCGCGGGCGGCTTTTTCTGGCGGATGCAGACGCTCGCCGTGAGTTTGCGCCAGATAGTGCTGATGATCCAGCACCCACAAGTACAGGTCGCCTTCGGTCTTTTCGGGAAAGTCTTTCAGGATTTTGCTTCGACAGATGATTTCCACGATGGGCAGATAGACGGTATCGTACCAATGGCTAACCGCTTCCTCTTCGCTGATGTCGCGCTGCAGGTCAAGTCCCATGAAGTAACGATGCACAGCGATATGCTCCAACATGCGGGAAAAGCCGTCGGGGATGGTGAGTTTGATGTTTGCATCTGGGCGCAGGCGATCAAGGCCGGTGCGCTCGAGAAAATGCACTTTGTCGTGCAAGATTTCCAGGTCTTCCGGTTTGATGTCAGGGGTGATATTGATTTTGGTGGCGCATTCGCGCACTTCGGCCTCGATGTATTCCTGTCCCTGCTCGCGGGCGACCGAGACGCGATGGTGTCCGTCCACCACAAAGTACACCTCTCCCACTTTGTACAGGACGACCGGCGGCAGGCTGATGTCTTCGTAAAAGGCGCGGTTGACGCTTTGCCAGCGCGCCGCCAGGGCATCTTCTGTGGGCAAGAAGGCGCGGTCGAATTGATGGTAGCGGTTGAGGCTGCCGGCAATTTGGTCGGTACGAACCGTTTTCAAGCCTCGATAGATAGGACCGCCAATGTGCAATTTTTCTTTCACTTCATCGTAGGAAAGTAAGTTGGTCGGCTGACCGGAGATAACCGCCCAAACGCGGTTGAGAAAGGCTTTGAAACGCGCGCGGTTGAAGTCGGCCTTGACGCGGGAGGAGATTGGGTCATTCATGCTGAATCTCGATTACCTTGTATGGAAAGATGTTCATGACGGTCGTTTGCCCAACCTGCGTGACAGCGTTTGCCAGGTTGCGGCGGAAGAAATGCGTATGGCCATGCAAGTGATAACGCGGACGCGCCCAGCGGATGAGGAAATTCAAGGCCTTCAATCCTTGATGCGCCCCGGTATTCTCGTCGTGAATACCGAAGGGGGGAGAATGAGAAATGAGGATATCTAGCCCTTGCCGATAGACCAGGCGTTGGAGCAGAATGCGCGAGAGGAGGCGGAAAGCACGACTATAGGCCTCTGCCTGACTGTATTGGTTGACGCCGTCGGGCCGGTAGCGGATACTGCCGCCTAGTCCGGCCAACAGCATGTTGTCGAAGCGAGCAATTTTCAGGTCGAGGTTGGAGGCGCCTTCGGCGTAGGTCAATGAATGCGTGCTATCATATTTCGGGTCGTGATTGCCAGGAATGTAAAACAGCGGAGCGTTCAATACCGAAAGCAGGTATTCGAGGTATGAATACGGTAAATCGCCGCACCCTAAAATGATTTGGATGCCTCGAAAATGACCGTTTGCCGCAAGCGCATACAGGCGCTCGACTTCTTGATCGCTGACAGCCAGGACTTTCATGACAGGCTTCATTTTGCCCTAGATTGGCTGTCCCTGCAAGAGTAAGTTTNATCAATCACTTCCATGAATCGAGGTGCGAGGTGTTTTGGACATGCGCAGCGCATCCCAAACACCCCGCACCTTTTTTTAGAGAAAATGCCCCTGTTGGANGAAAATGNCGGCTTTGGGCTGTCCGATGGAGTGCGTCAGGCCGAAAAGCATAACTTTCGGAGCCCGGCACTTTGGCTTGTTCAAGTTAGGGATAAATGTCGCTCAACACCGGCACGTAGAAGCATCGGCACCCTTGAGGGTGCGAACATCCCAGATGAGGCAAGTGTGGAACCTGGTTCTTCTCATAAGTTCCCAAACGTTCGTGGCAGTACGAGCAGGCAGCGTCATTGGTCATGACTTTGACCGCCGCCACGCGCGGATTGGCCCGAAAACGCTGGAGCGCTTGCGCAGTGGTGGAGTATACAGAAAGATCGGCCTGACAGTGGATGCAGTGCGTGGCCTGGTCGGGCGAGGAAACATTGCACAGTGAGCAGGTTTGCATGGCATACCTCCTAGATTTATTCCAAACACTGTCCCGAAGACTCGCTAACAGCCTTCGGNACGTTGATTCCAAGCAAAGCGGTCGTCTTTATAACGGGGAAGATGTGTGCAATACGGCCTGTTGGGCGCCGTTCAAANTTCCTGTGCGCCGAATAAGGCGGTTCAAGTGGGCCACCAGGATATTGCTGGAGATGGGTTTGACCAGGTAATCGTCGGCGCCCGCATCCAAGGCGCTGGCGATCATAGCAGGATCGTCCAGAGCAGATAGAATGATAATAGGTATGTTGCTGAATGTGCGCACCTGTTTGCAGACCTGCCAACCGTCCATGCCCGGCATCATCAAATCTAATACAATAATGTCGGGGGACTTTTCTTGAAGCAATTTAATGCCCTCTTCCCCGCTGTTGGCAGTCAGCACTTCATAGCCGTGCGTGCGCAGCAACATAGCGAGGAGTTCGGTGATGGCGTTATCGTCATCAATGGCAAGGACTTTTATTGGCATAACTGTTTCCTCAGGTAGATTTTACAGCATTCTGGTCNAATGCACAAATCTGATAGCGCAATACTGGGCAAAGACCGCTCTTTGCCCGCAGAGGCAACACTTNGATACTAATTATGACCTATTTTAGACCAAATTCACTTTGCAAACAGTTAACAATTTGGCCGATTATTCTACTTGCCTGCACTACAAAAGAGATGTACACCCCGCGTTCGTCGTCGGCAACTGGATGCCGTTCCCCCTTTTGGGGAGGACCAACAACGTCCTCCATTCACTCATTCTTCGACTCGCTGTGTACGGCGAAAGGCAGCCGGATGACCGCTGAACATCTCGCTCAGCGCGTCTATCAACTCATCCATGGAGTAGGTACTTTCGTGTTCCAGCGCCTGCTTCAGCGCGTTCAGATGGTTATGCAAGATTTCCATTTGCTCTTTGAAGGCATCGAAATGCTCTGGGGTGGTGTGATTGCGTAACTTCTCGCCTGCCGCATGGGCCCGGTCTACAGCCTGCATGGCATTGTGGATGTATTCTTTCATCAGGTCCCAGTCCGTCATGGCATACTCCTTTCTCGAACGGAACCCCATTCACATCCCCTTTAACAATAGCATGTTAGGGCCGTAATTTCAAGTAGTCTTCGGGTGTATCCAGGTCTTGCAGCACGCCGGCATCCTCGACCTCGACGTATCGAATGGCCTCTGCATGACGTTGCAGGAAATCGCGCAGAGAGGCAGGCGGTTCCAGGCAAAGGATTTCCTCCCAATAGGAACGCGCCGCCAGCCATGGATGTCCGCGCCGCCGATGGAAACTGGGGACGACCAACGTCGCTCCCTGCTCTCGATAGGCTTGTATGATGCTCCGCACGCTTCTTTCTTGGACTTGGGGCTGGTCGCCGGGCGCGATGAGCGTCGCCTGCGCCGCGACTTCTCTCTCTGCCAGGTGACGCAAACCGGCCTGCACGCTAGAGAGCATCTCGCCTTCGGCAAAATGCTCGTTGTAGACCGTACACAGACCTGCCGACGAACCTGCTGTCTGCCTGACCATCTGCTCGACCAGCGTCTCCACCTCTTCTCGCGCACTGCCGGTGATGACGACAATGCGCTCCACGCCGGCTGCCTGCATGGTTGCAATGACCTGTCCCAGCACGGTCGTGTTGCCCCACGGCAGGAGCATCTTGGGCTGTCCCATGCGTTTCGATTGGCCGGCGGCCAGAATCAGGGCGGCAATCATCCTGTTACCTCCAGCAAACGGCGATAGTCTTCAGGCGTGTCCACGTCCAACAGCAGCGAGGCGTCATGCCAGGGCAGGTAGGCAGGCGGATATTTGCCAAACAGCGCCCGCCCGCCGCTATCGCCTTTCAGTTGCAGCAAATCGGGGAAGCAGACGCGGTCGAACAAAACTGGATTGGCGCGTTTCTCTTCCAGCACCAGCGGCGCAAGGATGGCTGGTCGGCTGTGGGCGTGTCTTTCGGTCAGGGCATGAATCACCTCCACGCTCACTTGCGGTTGGTCGGCCAACAGGAAAAGGGCGCCGCCGGCTTTCACCCCAGAAGCAAGCAAACCTTCGAGAACGGCTCGAATCGAACGAGCCTGTCCTTCCTGCCAGGCCTGGTTGCGGACGATGCCCACAGGCAGGTCGCGCAGGGCGGCTTCCACCTCGGCGGCGTAAAAGCCGGTCACCACAAGAACAGGCCGAAGTCCGGCTCGAAGCGCAGTTTGGGCAACGTGCCGCACGAACGGCTGCCCTTTCCAATCCAACAGTTGCTTGGGCGCACCAAAGCGGCGGCTCTCCCCGGCGGCCAAGATCAGGCCGGCCATCGGTTCGTACACAGCGTGGATAGAGTCGCCCCCGTTCTTCAGCGAAGCCACTGCCACGGCGTCATAGGCCTCGAGCAAAGAGGCAGCCATCCGCGCGCCCTGGGCTTGCAAGGACGGCGTGTCGGCCTGATTGAGCAGCGCGATGCGGCGGGCGGCGGGTGGAATGTTCTTCAAGCCGCCCAGCGGGTGGCACAAGACGCGGACGAGGGCTTCGAGAGTGACCGCCTGCCCGCCATCGAGTCCGCTCAGGCGGCCAAAGAGGTCGGCGCGAAAGACGTTTGCGTCGTGGAGAGGTTCCCCCACGCCGCCCATGCCTGCCAGCACGATGACTAGATCAGCAAAAGGCGGGATGGGCGGTTCATGCGCAGCGGGTGCCTTCAGCGCTTTCTGTCGCGCGCCGTCGGCTTCGACCAACAGCGGCAGGCTGCGCGCTTTGCATTTTTCGTGTAGGGCATACAGCACGGCCTCGTTGACCGGCTGGGTGCGTTCACCCTCTAACGGCCCGCTGACCAGGCTTACGCCCGCCGAGACCTCGTCCAATACGGCCAGTTCATGCGGCTGCTCGGCTATGATGTGCCGGTCGGCCAGCGGCACCTGCCAGGCTCCCAGATGCGAGGTGGCGGTGACGATGACCGGCGGCCTCAACTGGCGCGCCAATTGGAACAGGGCGGTGGTCTTGCCGCCCGCGCCTACAAAGGCTGAGCAGGATGCTTCGGCTGCGCGCAGCGCATCAGCGAGGTTCATTGCCAGAAGCCTGCTTGCCCTTACCCCCGTCCCCTCTCCCTTTGGGAGAGGGAAAGGGTGAGGGAAAAAAGAGTGAGTGACATTACGACAGCATTATACAACCGTACTTCGTAACGCGGAATTATGGAGTTTAAAAAATAATTCGGTAACCTTCCTTGCGGCTCTTGGGGGATCGATCCCCGCCTCAGCGCATGAAAGTCGGCTGGAAGCCAACTCCGGTCATCAGCAGCCAGACTTGAACAGCGTATCACCAGGCTCTG
>JGI24187J35170_1000407_pt1 | contig 19236 bp, 21 predicted proteins | sample YNPBryBLVA2012_FD_35170 | JGI IMG/M metagenome (IMG submission 35170)
CATCCGCGCCGGTGGCGTCTGTTGGCCGCTCTGGGGCCTCGGTTCGGCGCGTCGGCAGCCGAAGGGCGCAGCCAGGAGCGGCGCAGCCAGCAGAACCGCGTACAATGGACTCCTCTGACGGTGGGAAAACCTCATGCTCTCCTACTCCTCTGCATCCTTGCGGCCGGCGTGTCGACGGGATGCGGCAGGCCGGCCGGTGCGACTGCAGCCGCGCCCCTGCAACGCGGCGCGCCCGAGCCGGCCCCGCGCGCGACGAACCGGCAACCGAACCGCTCGGGCGGAGTGCTCATTGTGGAGTATCACCGCATCGCGAGGCAGGAGGCCCGCTGGGACCGGTCGATCCAAGCCTTCCGGCGCGACCTCGAGCGGCTCCACCGGCTTGGTTTCCGACCCGTGACGCTGTCAGAGTACCTGGAGAACCGGATGGATCTGCCGCCGGGCGCCTCTCCGGTCGTCTTCACGTTCGACGACTCGCACCCGTCGCAGCTCCGCTTCCTAGACGACGGCAAGTTGGACCCGGACTGCGCCCTGGGCGTGTGGTCTGCCTTCGCGGCGAGGCATCCCGACTTTCCCGTGCGCGCGACGTTCTTCGTCCTCCCGCCGACGCCGTGGGGTCAGCCCGGGCGGGTGGCGGCCAAGTTCCGCCTTCTGAGGGAGCTGGGCTGCGAGGTCGGAAGCCACACGTACAGCCACGCGAACCTGGGCAGGCTGCCCGTCGAGGCTGCCGAGCGGGAGCTCCGGCGCTCCTCCGACTGGATCGCCCGCGAGTTCGGCGTCCGGCCGTCCGCGATCGCTCTGCCGTACGGCGTGGCGCCGAAGGATCCTGGGTTGCTGAAGCGGTGCGGGTTTCGTGCCGCGCTTCTGGTGGGAGCAGGCCCCGCGCCCTCGCCCGACGAGCCCAAGCGCAACCCGTTCCGCCTGCCGAGGATCCAGGCCATCGATGGGGAGTACGGGCTGAGCTACTGGCTGGACCGGATCGAAGCGGGCAAGGTGCGCCCGTACGTCGCACCTTGAGGCGAGGCAGGACGGAGAAGGAAGGGGGGCCGGCCTTGGCCCCGCCCCCTCCGAGGTTGTGCGAGCCGTGCCGGACGCCTAGCGGCGGACCCGGCGACGGACCGCGGCCGCGAGGCCCAGCGCGCCCAGAGCCATCGTGACCGGCTCGGGAACGGGCACTCCGTTCTCCACGCGGTTGAAGTAGAACTCGCCCTCGTACTGGGTCGTGGTTCCTTGCCCGCTGTAGTTGGGAAGGCTCAGCTTCAGGGTGATCGTGTCGGTGAGCCCCCAGCTGCTCAGCGCCGTCACGTTCGTACCGTAGTACCAGTGGATGCCGCCGTCCGTGAGCAGACCGGTGTCGCCGGGCACGGTCAGCCCCTGGGCGGTGCCCCGGAAGAGGCTGTTCACGACCTGGTTGCTCTNAACGTCGTTGATCGCCCAGTCGAACGTTCCGGAGACGGGCGTGCCGTAGCTGTTCGGCGCGTCGCTGTCGTAGGCCGTCACGTTCCCGGGATCGAACACGAAATGGAACTGGCCTTGGTCGCCGAAGATGCCCGCCCACGTCTGTCCAGTGAGCGCCGGGTTCAGCGAGCCCAGATCGTACGTGGCAAACTGCATCGGCTGTGACGCGATCTTCCCATTCGAAACGGTGAACGTGCCGCTGGCGAACAGAATCTGCGCCGAGTGGGCGGCCGCGCTCAGTCCGAGGACAGCGAGAACCGCAGTGAATGACTTCATCGTTGAATCCTCTCCTTACAGGCCCGCGTCCTTCGCGGGGACTGCGCTTCCATTGTGCACGGAATTCCACCGTTGGTACCGGCCCCCTCTGCAAAATCCGGCAAAAATACTTGGTGGAATCGTGCCGAGGCCGGTTCGCGGGCGCGCTCGGTAAACTCCCTGCGCCATGACGGTCGANGAACAGCTGGAGCTGCTNAGGAGGGGAACCACCGAGATCATCTCGGAGGAGGATCTGCGGGACAAGCTGGCCAAGGGGCGGCCTCTCCGCGTCAAGCTCGGTGTGGATCCGACGGCCAAGCACGTCACCTTGGGATGGGCCGTGGTGCTGCGCAAGCTGCGGGACTTCCAGAGGCTCGGGCATCAGGCCGTGCTCATCATCGGCGACTTCACGTCCATGATCGGCGACCCCAGCGGAAAGAACAAGACCCGCCCGCAGCTCAGCCGCGAGGAGGTTCAGGCGAACGTCGACGCCGTGATGCTGCAGATCGGCAAGATCCTCGACCCGGCCAAGACCGAGATCCTGTTCAACAAGGACTGGCTCGGCCCCATGACGTTCGAGGACGTGATNCGGCTGGCCTCCCGCTACACGGTNGCNCGGATCCTGGAGCGGGACGACTTCGCGAAGCGGCTGGCCGAGCAGCGTCCGATCGCGATGCACGAGATCCTCTACCCGCTGTGCCAGGGGATGGATTCGGTGGCGATGAAGGCCGACGTGGAGATCGGCGGCAACGACCAGAAGTTCAACTGTCTGGTCGGACGGACGCTCATGGAGCAGTACGGCCTCGAGCCGCAGGTGGTGATGCTTTGCCCGCTGCTCGTTGGCACCGACGGCAAGGAGAAGATGTCCCAGAGCTTGGGCAACTACATCTCGATCGTGGACGAGCCGAACGACATGTTCGGCAAGACGATGTCGATCCCCGACGAGATCATGGAGAACTACTTCGAGCTGGCCACCGACGTGCCGATGGACGAGGTGCGGCGGCTGTGCGCCGACGCCCGCGAGGGCAGGGTGAACCCGCGGGACGTCAAGCGGCGCCTGGCGCGCGAGATCGTCGCCCTCTACCACGGGCCGGAGGCCGCGGAGGCCGCCGACGCCTACTTCGTCGCGACGTTCAGCCAGCGGCGGCAGCCGGTCGACGCGCCGGAGGCGGCGATCCCGGGTGAGTTGGTTCGTGAGGACGGATCGGTGTCGCTGCCCGCGCTGATCGCCGCCTTGGGGCTCGCCAAGACCAACAGCGAGGCGCGGAGGCTGATGCAGGCCGGGGGCGTGAGCCTGGACGGCGAGAGGGCGGACGATCCGATCCGCGCCTACAGGCCCGAGGAGCTGAGGGGCCGGGTGCTCCGGGTCGGCAAGCACCAGTTCCGCAAGCTGGTCTAGGGTGGTGCCGGGGGAGGGACTCGAACCCTCATGGTGTCGCCACCAACGGTGTTTGAGACCGCCGCGTCTACCATTCCGCCACCCCGGCGAGGCTGGCTGGCTCTCCTAAGATACCCGAAGCCTTGGTTGCCGGCCACGGCCGTTGTGTAAACTCGCTGGCATGAAGGTTCTGGTCGCCGACAAGTTCGAGAAGGTGGGCTTAGATGGGCTGAAGGCGCTCGGCGTCGAGGTGCTGAGCGACCCGTCGCTGAAGGAGCAGGCTCTGGAGGACAAGATCCGCGAGTACCAGCCGGAAATCCTCGTCGTGCGCTCGACCAAGGTGACCGCGCCCATGGTGACGGGCACCTCCCTCAAGCTGGTGATCCGCGCCGGCGCGGGCGTGAACACGATCGACGTGGAGGCGGCGACCAAGAACGGCGTGGCCGTGGCGAACTGCCCTGGCAAGAACGCCATCGCCGTGGCGGAGCTGGCCTTCGGCCTGATGCTCTCGATCGACCGACACATCCCCGAGTGCGTCGGAGAGCTGCGGCGCGGCCGCTGGAACAAGGCCGCCTTCAGCAAGGCAAGGGGCCTCTTCGGGCGCACCTTGGGGCTGATCGGCCTGGGGAACATCGCCCAGGAGATGGTTCCTCGGGCGCAGGCGTTCGGGATGCGGGTGATCGCCTACAGCCGCTGGCTGTCGCCGGACGTCGCCGGGGCCCTCGGCATCGGTCGGTGCGAGTCCGTGGACGAGGTGGCGGAGCGCTCGGACTTCGTCTCGGTGCACGTGAGCCTGAACCCCGGGACGCGGGGCATGATCGGCAAGTCGTTCTTCGAGGCCATGAAGCCCGGGGCGGTGTTCATCAACACGAGCCGGGCCGAGGTGGTGGACACCGCCGCATTGCTCGAGGCGCTCGACTCCAAGCCGATCTTCGCTGGCCTGGACGTGTTCGAGGACGAGCCTGCGGCCGCCGAGGGAACGTACGAGGGGCCGATGAAGGACCACCCGCACGTGTACTGCACGCACCACATCGGCGCCAGCACCGAGCAGGCGCAGGAGGCCGTGGCGATCGAAACCGTGCGCATCGTGGAGGCGTTCGTCAAGTCCGGGGCGGTTCTCAACGAGGTCAACACAGCCAAGTCGGGACCGATCGCCGCGGTTCTGGCCGTGCGGCACGACGGAAAGACCCTCGGCGCGGTGCAGAAGGCTCTGGTTCAGATGGGATTCACGCCGGGCGAGGCGGAGCACGTGAAGATTCCTCAGGGGCTGATCTCCAAGATCGCGCTCGACCGCGTGCCGGGTCCGGCCGATCTTCGGGCCCTTCGGCGCGTGGACGGCGTGTTCGACGCCACGCTCTGCTGAGAACCGATGGCGGCCCGCTTCATCGGCGCGCACATGCCCACCGGCAAGGGGCTGGACCAAGCCCTGCGCGCCGGGCGGGAGATCGGTTGCACGGCGGTTCAGGTCTTCACGTCCAGCCCGCAGCAGTGGAAGGCTCGCCGGCTGACCGACGAGCAGATCGCCAGGTTCCGAGCCGCGAGGGAGGAAACGGGCTTGGGGCCGGTGTTCAGCCACGACAGCTATCTGGTGAACCTGTGCGCTCCGGACCCGGAGGTGCGGGAGAAGTCGGTGGACAGCCTGATCGGCGAACTCCGCCGTTGCAGCGCGCTGGGCCTGGCCGGCGCCGTGTCGCACGTCGGCGCCCACTTGGGCCAGGGCGAGGAGGCCGGCAGGCGTCTTGCNGCGGAGAGCATCCTCCGGGTGCTGAGTGAGACTCCGGATGACGCGANGCTGTGGATGGAGACCACGGCGGGGCAGGGTTCGGCGCTCCACTGGCGTTTCGAGCAGCTCGCGGAGACGCTCGAGCTCTGCGGGGGACACCGGCGGATCGGCGTGTGCCTGGATACCGCCCACGTGTTCGCGGCCGGATACGACGTGGCCTCCCCCGGCGGGCTGGAGGCGGTGCTCGAGGAGTTCGACCGGGTGATCGGCCTGGACCGGCTCTGCGCGGTCCACTGCAACGATAGCAAGAAGGCCCTGGGGTCGCGCGTCGACCGCCACGAGCACCTGGGCCAAGGGCTGATCGGCGAGGCCTGCTTCCGCGCCCTGGTCAACCATCGCGCGCTGGAGAGCGTTCCCATCGTCGTCGAGACGCCCGAGGCCGAGACGATGCATGCGCGCAACGTGCGGTTTCTGCTCGACCTCCGCGCAGGCGGATAGACTCCCCGGGCCTTCCGCGTCGCCAAACCTGAAGCAGATTGTCAGGTTTGGGCCCTGAGCCTGGCAAGATTGCTGGCCGACACTGATGGTGGGATGTTGCGCGGAATCTACGCCACCGCCGCCGGCATGGCCGCAACCGAACAGTGGATGGACGCCGTGGCCAACAATCTGGCCAACGTTTCCACCCACGGCTACAAGCGNGATGCGGTCTTCTTCAACGAGGCGCTCGAGCGCACCATGCTCGGCGACGGCGGCCGGGGTCCCGCGTTGGGCAGTCTCGGCGTCGGCCCCGTGCTGAAGGGGGGCGCGACGATCTTCGAGCCCGGCCCGCTCCAGCCCACGGGCAACCCCCTAGACCTGGCGATCGACTCTCCGCAAGGGGCGTTCGCGGTCAAGGACGCCAAGGGGCGGATCCGCTTCACGAGGGACGGCTCGTTCCGGGTCGACTCGGAGGGGAGGCTCGCCACGCAGCGGGGGGAGCTGGTGCTGGACGACCGGCTCACGGAGATCGAGATCCCGCCTGGGCAGGTCGAGGTGGCCTCCGACGGCACCATCCGCTCGGGCGGCCGCGCCGTGGGCACGGTCGGCGTGTTCACGGGCAAGTTCACCAAGGTCGGCGGCAACCTGTTCGTCGTCGCCGGCAAGCCGCAGCCCGTCGAGGAGCCGAAGATCCAGTCCGGTTCGCTCGAGGGATCGAACGTCAACCCGATCGGAGCGATGGTGGAGCTGATCCGCCTCAACCGATCGTTCGAACTCGCTCATCGTTCCGTCGTCAAGCAGGACGAGCTGACGCAGAGACTCATTCAGAGCCTTCAGGGCCGCTAGCGACGCTGGACCCGGGTGACCGCCCGGGAGGCGAAGAAGGGGGCGACGGACCGCGCCCGCCAAGCGGCTCAGGGAAGGCGACGTCGGCGCACAGCGCCAGGAGCAATCAGTCGCCATGCTGCGATCGTTGGAGACCGCCGCGACCGGAATGGTCGCTCAACAGAAGAACCTGGACACCATCGCGAACAACCTCGCGAACGTCAACACCACGGCGTTCAAGCAGCTTCGCGCGGAGTTCCAAGACCTCATGTACGACACGCTCGAGGCCTCGGACGCCGCCACGGGCCAGAGCGGCCCAACCACCACGCAGATCGGANTGGGCACGAAGTTCAACTCGACNTCGGCGTCGTTCACCCAGGGGNCGCTGCAGTCGACCGGCAACCCGTTGGACCTGGCGATCAACGGCGACGGGTTCTTCGCGGTGCTGCTGCCGGACGGTACCCGCGCCTTCACGCGCGACGGCAGCTTCCGGGTGGACGCCAACGGCCAGGTGGTGAACTCCGATGGGTACCCCCTCGAGCCGGCGATCACGATTCCCTCCGGAGCCACGGCGCTCAACATCGCCGCCGACGGCACCGTGACCGCCAAGGTGCCGGGCAACGACGATCCCCAGGTTCTCGGTCAGATCACGATCGTGACGTTCACCAACCCCGCCGGCCTGCTGCGGATGGGTCAGAACCTGTACCTGCGCTCGGGCGGCAGCGGCGACCCCCAGGACGTCACGCCCGGAGCTGAGGGCTCGGGCACGTTGCAGCAGCGGTTCCTCGAGGCGTCGAACGTGCAGGTCGTCGAGGAGATGGTCCGGATGATCACCGCCCAGAGGGCGTACGAGATCAACTCCAAGGCGATCCAAGCCTCGGACCAGATGCTGCAGGTCGTGAACCAGCTGGTGAGGTGATCGGCCTTGGTGGCGCTGATTCTGGGCTGCGTTCTGGGGATCGGGTCGGCGAACGTGTCCGTTCGCGTGGACGGGCCCGGCTACCTGAGGCTCGTGTCCAACGGGCTGATCGTGTACGCCAAGTCGGCTCGGCTGATGGCCAAGGGTGGCTGGCTCGCCGACGAGGCGGGTGGCGTGTTCTTCCCCAGGATCGCAGTCCTGGACGGCTCGCCGACCAAAGTGCAGCCCGACGGCTGGGTCGTTCAGAGCGACCGGCGCGTAGGACGACTGACCCTCGCCGTGTTTCCCTCCGGTCGGGAGCCCTCGGGGAAGCCCTACCTGGCGAGCGGCGAGCGGCCGACCATCGCGTTCCCCGGCGAGGGCGGGGTGGGCAGGCTGGTGGTTGACGGCGCCGGGGAGGATCGGCCCTCGGGCACGACCGCGAGACCGAGCGCGCCTCCGGTGGCGACCTCGGGAATCTCCATCTCGATTCGGACTCGCTCCGAGGTGTCGGCGGACCGGTTTCGGCTGGAGGACGTCGCCGATGTCTCGGGCGTCGGGGCCGAGAGGGTGCGGGAATTGGAGCTGGGCAGGTCCCCGGTAGCCGGGGCCACGGCGGTGCTGACTCGGGCCCAGGTTCTGGTCGCTCTGAAGGGCGCGGGCGTGAACCCGGACGGATGCCGGATCGAGATGCCAGCCCGAGCGGAGGTTGTGCGAACTGCCCAGACCGTCACGCACGAGCAGTTCGTCCAGGCGGCCGTCGAACACGCCTCGAGGGCGGTGGGCGGCAACGCCGCGTTCACCTGTCCCGACCGTCCCGCAGACTGCCGCGTTCCGAGCGGCCGTTTGGAACTTCGCGTGGAGCGCTTCGCGCCGAACGTCGAGGGCGGCTCGGCGACCGTCGGAGTCTACGTGGACGGGGTGCGCCAGGCCGGCCGGACGCTCCGACTGGTGGCTACGGCCGCCGACGGTGGGCCGCTGGCCAGAGTCGCGGCCGGAGCGCCGGTGAGGCTGCGCGTCTGGAGCGGGGGTGCCTGCGTGGAGCTGCCGGCCCGGCTGCAGGAGTCCGCCCGCGTGGGTCAGTCCGTCCGCGTGGTCACGGAGAGCAGAACCGTTCATACCGGCGTCCTGGTGGACGCCAACACCGTGGAGGTGCGACTGTGATTCCCTTCCTCCTGACGATCCTGCTGTGGACGCGGGACGGCGCCGCCTCGACTGCGACGCCGGACAACCCTGGTTCCCTCTGGTCGAACGAGACCAAGAACCCCTTCCTGGACCGCACCGCGCGGAAGGAGGGCGACATCGTCACGATCATCATCAGCGAGACCTCGACCGCGACGTTCTCGGCTACGACCGAGACCCAGCGGACCGAGGCGAACAGCGTCTCCAAACCCGTGGTGCCGATCCTGAGCGCCATCGCGCCGTGGATGGTGCCGAACCTGACCGGGGCCACGAACGGCAACCTCGGATCGAAGGGCAGCGGCACCACGCAGAGCGTCGGCAAGTTCCAAGCCCGGATGTCGGCGGTGGTGAAGCAGGTGCTGCCGAACGGGAACCTGGTCATCGAGGGCACGCGTTACGTGCGCGTCAACAAGGACCTGCAGACGTTCGTGCTCTCCGGCATCGTCCGCCCCGACGACGTGCGGCCCGACAACACCGTTCTGAGCGAGAGCATCGCCGAGGCCGACCTGCGGGTGGACGGCAAGGGCGCGATCAGCGAGAAGCAGCGCAAGGGCATCCTGTCGCGGATCCTCGACTGGCTGTTCTGAAGGAGAAGTCCCATGGCAATGAGGAAGTGGATGATCGGCTTGGCGCTCCTCTCCGCGGCGCTCTGCCTGGCGCAGACCCAGCAGCAGCCGGCGAACGCCGTCGGCGCGAGCCCGAGGAAGGAGTCGGAGCGCGAACGCATGCAGAGGATCGCCGACGCCGAACGGGACGGGATCGAGGTCCGGATCAAGGACGTCGCGCGCTTCCGCGGGGTTCGGCCCAACCAGCTCCGCGGCTTCGGGCTGGTGATCGGTCTCGAGGGCACGGGCGACACGAAGAAGACGCCGTTCACGCAGCAGCTGCTCGCCAACGCGCTGCGCGACTTCGGCACGGCCGTCGACCCGACGCAGATGAACCTGAAGAACATCGCGGCGGTGGCGGTCACGTGCGAGCTGCCGCCGTTCGCCTCGCCGGGCAACACGGTCGACGTCACGGTGCAGTCGATCGGTGACGCGAAGAGCCTGCAGGGCGGCTACCTGTTGCAGACGCCCCTCTACGGCGCCGCCGACAGGACCAAGGCCTACGTCGTCGCCCAGGGTCCGATCAGCATCGGCGGCTTCAACGTCACCGCCGGCGGCAACTCGGTGCAGAAGAACCACGTGAACGTGGGCCGGATCCCGGGCGGCGGAATCGTGGAGGCGGCGGTGCCCACCCAGCTGGTGTTCGGGGGCTCGCTGTACCTGGAGATCGACGACGCCGACTTCACCACGGCGCGCCGGATCGCCGAAAGGCTCGCCGAGGCCAAGCCGGAGTACCAGCCGGTGGCGCTGACCGGCGGCACCGTGCAGCTCCGAATGCCCGAGGGCAGAAACCCGGTGGACGCGATCGCCGAGATCGAGGGCCTCACGGTGAAGGTGGACATCCCCGCCGTCGTCGTGATCAACGAGCGGACGGGAACCGTGGTCGTGGGCGGCAACGTCCGCGTCGGGCCTGCAGTCGTGGCCAAGGGGAGCCTGCAGGTGCGGATCCAGGAGCAGACGATGGTGAGCCAGCCGGACACCCCGCTGGCGGGAGGAACCACCGTGGTGACCTCCCAGACGAGCGTGACCGCCGACGAGGACAAGACCCAGGTGGCGGTGGTGGCGCCCAACGCGACCGTCGCGGACCTGGCGAGGATCTTCCAGGAGCTGAGGCTCAGCGCCCAGGACATCATCGCCATCCTGCAGGACCTCAAGGCGCAGGGCGCCCTCAAGGCGAGGATCAAGGTGCAGTGATGCGGATCGACGCTTTGCTGAACGAGGCCAAGGTCGCCGAGCGGGTGGAGCCGGACCTGCGCAGGCTCAAGAAGGCGGCGGAGGGGATCGAGTCGATGTTCTTCCGCGATCTGCTGCAGGCGATGCGCCGGTCGGTGCCCGAAAGCGAGGAGGAGAACTCCTTCGGCGGCCAGGTGTACCGAGACCTGTTCGACCAGGCCGTGTCCGAGGCACTGGGCCGGTCCGGTTCGCTGGGGATCGCGAAGGTTGTGTACGACAGTCTGGCCGGTTCGGTCGCGGCACAGGCCAAGGCCCGCGCGCTGCGGGAGGCCGCCGCCGATGACCCGGCCTCGGGGAAGAGCTAGGAGAGAACCATGAAGACTCGAGAACTGCAGATCCTTTGGTGGGATTGGCTGAGCACCTCCGAGAGGCTGCTCCACTCCCTCCACGAACAGACCGCCGCGCTCACGCTGAGGGACGTGCAGCGGGTGGAGCGCCTCCAGCCGGAGCTCGAGAAGCTGCTGGCGAGGATGAAGGAGATCGACGACCGCGCTGTGGCGTGCGCCAAGGGGCTGGCCGAAGAGCTGGGGGCGGAGCCCTCCCTTCGAGGCCTGGTGCGCGTGCTGGACAAGGCCGAAGCGCAGCAGGTCCAGGCGATGGCCAACCGCGTGACGATCGCGGCCCGGAACGTCGAGGCGGTGCTGGCCAAGAACCAGAAGCTGATCGAGAACGAGATGCACCACATCCACGGCACGCTGACCCTGGTGGCCAAGGCGGCCAACGAGGCCGAGGGGCCTTACGCCGCCAAGAAGGGCACGGCGGCCGTGCTGATCGACGAGGCGGCCTGACATGCCTTCCGCGTTCCACGGCATCGACATCGCGGCGCGCGCCCTCCGCTCCTTCCAGAGGGGGATGGACGTCACGGGCCACAACATCGCGAACGTCAACACCCCCGGCTACTCGCGGCAGGCGGTCGACTTCAAACCGACCGACCCGCTCACCTTCTACCTTGGTGGAAGCCACGCGCTGGGCACGGGCGTGACCGTGGGGAGCGTGAACCGGATCCGCGACGCGTTCCTGGAGGGCCGTCGCAGCACGGTGATGGGCGATCTCGGACGGATGGACACCCTCTCCAGCCAGCTCTCGCGGGTGGAGGGCGCGTTCACCGACCTGCAGGGCTCCGGCATCTCACAGGCCCTGAACGCCTTCTTCGACGCTTGGTCGGGGCTCGCGTCGAACCCGTCGAACACCGCGATGCGCTTCCAGGTCCAGACGGCTGGCCGCTCGCTGGCGCTGCAGATCCGCTCCGCCTACCTCGCCCTGCAGTCGCAGAAGCAGGAGATCTCCGGCCAGATCCAGCAGACGTTCGACACGATCGACCAGCTTTCGAGCGAGATCAGCCGCCTCAACGCGGAGATCCGCTCGCAGACGGCCCTCGGCGCCTCGCCCAACGACCTGCTGGACCAACGCGATCTCGCGGTCCAAAAGCTGTCCGAGCAGATCGGCATCGTAACCTACCGGTTCGAGGATGGGACGGTGCAGGTCTACTCGGGCCAGTTCACGCTGGTGGACAGCCTTCAGTCGCACCCCATTCCGCGCACGTTCGACTCATCGACGAACCAACTGAGCAACGGAACGCAGGTTGTGGACGTGCGCACCGGGGCCCTGCGGGGCTACTTCGACTCCTACAACAAGCTCTCCGGCTACCAGGAGCAGCTGGACACGCTGGCCGACACGCTGCGGTCGGAGGTCAACGCGATCCACGCGACGGGCGTGACGCAGGAGAATCCCCCGCGGACCGGCCTGCTGTTCTTCAACGACACGCCGAACGGGGCGATCGACTTCGACCTTTCGGCCGAGGTCCAAGCCAGCCAGGAAGCCATCGCCACCGGAACCACCGGCAAGGCCGGCGACGGCGGGATCGCGCTGGAGCTCTCCCGGTTGCGCGACAGGGAGCTGTCCGTCCTCGGGGGCCGGACGTTCTCCGGGTTCTACGCGAACCTAGCCGCCGAGATCGGGCGCGACGTGCAGCACGCCTCCAACGAGGCCGACTCGTTCCGGGCCGTGCTCGACCAGATCGACTTGCAGCGCCAAAGCATCAGCGGTGTCTCGCTCGACGACGAGATGGCGAACATGCTCCGGTTCCAGCGGAGTTACCAAGCGGCCGCCCGGATGCTATCGGTTTTCAACCAAATGACCGAAGATTTGATTGACATGTTCCGCTAGTAGGTTTGCCAGGTCGGTTCGGAGCTTCCGATGAGGATCAGCAGCGGATACCAGTTCGACACCTACGCCCGCAACGTGGCGCAGAGCGAGCAGCGCTACGCCGAGGCGCAACGGGCCGTCGTGACCGGCAGGCGGCTGAACTCGCTGCGCGACGACCCGTTCGGGACCACACGGTCCCTCACGATGCGCTCGCTCCGCTCCGCCGCCGAGCAGTACACGAAGAACCTGGATACCGCCAAGAGCGTGCTCGGCGCCAACGACGCGGCCCTGTCCGACGTGTACGGAGTGCTGAGAGACGCCTACCAGGTGGCGCTGCGCGGAGCGAACGGCACCTCCGACCAGCCCACCCACCAGAGCATGGCGCGCCAGATCGCCGACCTCCAGCGGCGGCTGCTGGAGCTGGGCAACACCAAGGCGCCGACGGGCAACTACCTGTTCGCTGGGCAGGACTCCGCCGACAAGCCGTTCTCCCTCGACCCGAGCGACGGGCCGACGCCCCCAGGCGGAACCGCGCTGCCGACCGGCGGGTCGATCGTCTACTCCGGGGATTCGCTGCCGGTGCTGGTGGAGACGGGTCCCGGCGAGGCCCTGTCGGTGTCGGTGGACGGCGGGCCGCTGATCAGCCAAGCGTACCGCCGGCTGGATCAGATCCGCCTCCACCTGGAGAACGGCGACCTGGCGAGCCTCGGCGGGGACGACCTCCGGGAGATCCAGGCCTCGATGGACGCGGTGAACACCGCCCGCGCCTCGGTCGGTTCGCGGCTCCAGCAGGTGGAGGAGCGCCGCACGACGCTCGAGAAACGGATCGACGACCTGACCAAGGACCTCTCCGACGTGGAGGAGGTCGACCTCAGCGAGGCGATCCAGAGATTCAAGGTGGCCGAGACGGCCTATCAGGCTGCGCTGACGGTGGCGGCGCAGGGATTCAAGCTCAGCTTGATGGACTTCATCCAAGGGTAAGACGCATGCAGCTCGACAACACTCGGTTCGGCACGATCGAATACCAGGACGGAGACGTGGTGACGCTACCGGAAGGCATGGTTGGTTTTCCGCAGTGGACTCGGTTCGTCCTGGTGCAGACGCGCGAGGGGAGCCCGTTCCGCTGGCTTCAGTCGGTCGAGGATCCCTCGCTGGCGTTCCTGCTGGCCGATCCGAGCGCCTACTGCCCGGAGTACGCGCCCGAGGTTCCGGACGCCGCGGCCCGCGCCCTGTCGCTGACGGAGGAGACGCCCTGTCTCCTGCTGGTCACGGCGGCGATCCCGCGCGGCCGGCCGGAGGACATGACGCTCAATCTGGCCGCGCCTGTGGTGATCAACCTCGAGACGAGGGTCGGCGCACAGGTGATCCTGGAGAACGAGGCGTATACTATGAAGCACCGAGTTTTCGAGCAGGCGCCGCAGACGGCGAGCACCAAGGCGGCTTGAGCCGTCGGATCGTCGGATTGGCGGAGTGCCATGGAGGGCGCGTCGATGCTGGTTTTAACGAGGAAGGTCCATCAGAGCATCATCGTCGGGGACGACATCGAGATCGTGGTCTTGGACGTCCGCGGCGAGCAGGTGCGGCTGGGCATCAAGGCGCCCAAAGATGTGGTCGTGCACCGCAAGGAGGTGTACGAGCAGATCCAGGAGGAGAACCGCCGCTCCGCCGGGGTGAACCCGGAGGACCTGCCCGGTTGAGTCCGGGCCGCGGGTGGGTCGGACGGTAGAATCGCTTCCTGATGCTGGTGTTCCTCGGTGCGGCGGGGTTGCGCCCCGAATGGGACGGGTCCGTCGTGTGCATCGGGACGTTCGACGGCGTGCACCTCGGTCACCAGAAGGTCGTTTCCACCGCGGTGGAGGAGGCCCGTCGGAGGTCGCTGCCGTCCGTGGTGGTGACGTTCGATCGGCACCCCGCCTCGGTGCTGGCTCCGGAACGCTGCCCCCCCTGTCTGGCCACCGTGTCCTCCAACCTTCGGAGGTTCGAGGCGCTCGGCGCGTCGGTGGCCGTGGTGCTGCCGTTCGACCGGAGCCTCGCGGAGCGGTCCGCAGGGCAGTTCTTCGAGGAGGTGCTCGTGGGTTCGGTGAGGGCGGAGGCGATCGTCGTGGGGCACGACTTCGCCTTCGGCAAGGGTCGTGAGGGAACCCCGGCCTGGCTGTCGGAAAGGATCGCGACGACCGTGGTGCCGCCGCTGCAGCAGGGCGGCTGCCGGGTCAGCTCCTCGGCGATTCGCCGCTTGGTGGCGGAGGGCATCCCGGAGCGCGCGTCGGAGCTGCTCGGACGACCCTACTGCCTGGAGGGGGTGGTCGTGGCGGGCGAGCGGCTTGGTCGGAGGCTCGGCTACCCCACGGCCAATCTGGGGTTGGCCTGCGACCAGGTGGTGCCTGCCGACGGCGTCTACGCAGGGCGGTGCCGCACGCCCTTCGGCGAGTTCGCCGCGGCCGTGAGCATCGGCACGCGGCCGACCGTGGGAGGCGGCAGGAGAGCCATCGAGGCCCATTTGCTGGACTATCCCGGCCGAGAGCTGTACGGCTCCGCGGTCGAGCTGGACGTCCTGTCGAGGATCCGAGGGCAGGAAACCTTCGACGGCGTCGAGGCGTTGAAGAGGCAGATGGCCTTGGACGTCCAGAAGGTCCGGAGGATGGTCGGCTGATGGGTTCCGCGCGCGGTTGGGTCATCGGCACCTCGCTGGTCCTGTTGCTCCTCGCCGGCGTGCTGCAGGCCGTCTTGGCATCGGGACCGAGCGACGAGAAGCTGATCCGTGAGGCCCTGCGGGAGAGCCTCCGCGCCAGCAGGGAGGGGCGTCCCGGTGGCGTGGTGGAGCTGCTGAGCGACCAGCTGGAGTTCAACAACGAGCTGGTGGCGAACAAGCGGCAGATCGCGCAGTTCGTTCGGGATTCCCGTCCGGACGTCTCGGTCAGCGAGAAGAGCCTGGAGGTGCGCGGCGAGAACGCGCTGATGGTGGCCAACGTCACAGTCCGGCTCGCCACGCCGCTGGGCTTCAACCTGGACCGCACGTTCGACGACGTGCAGCTGCTTTTCCGCAAGGAGCCCGGCACGCGCCTGCTGATTCTGCCGGACTCCAAGTGGCGGCTCCATCGGGTCGTCGCCCCGAACGCGAACGTGGGCGAGTTCTAGACGGTTGCGTTGACGGGGGTGTGCAGGTACACTGCAAGATGCGGGGGTCTTGAGGCCGCCGCCAACAGGAGAAACGACCTATGAAGAAGCTCATCAGCTTGTTCGCCATCGCCGCTCTGGCGTTCGCCATCGTGGGTTGCAGCGGATCTCAGGACCAGGCTGCGAACCCCGAGTCGACGACGACCACCACGGCTCCGACCGACAACGCCGCCACCACCGGCACCGAGGGCGCGACGACCGGCGACCAGGCCGCTCCCGCGACCGGCACCGAGGGCGNGACGACCGGCGACCAGGCCGCTCCNGCGACCGGCACCGAGGGCGCGACGACCGGCGACCAGGCCGCTCCCGCCGAGGGCCAGACGAAGTAACCTCCACGGAGGTCCAACCAAGAGCACAGCGCGGCCCCGCTCGGCGGGGCCGCGTTGCTTTGTGGGCCGAGGGGTAACCTCCCGCTCATGCTGGACCCCCGCATCACGCGCCTCGCCGAGCTGCTGTGCGACCATTCCACCCGGCTGCAGCCGGAAGACCGTGTCCTGATCCACGCCGTCGACGTGCCGCCCGAGGCGGTCGCCGAGGTGGTGCGCGTCGCGCGCAGCAGGGACGCGCAGGTGGTGGTGAGGCTGGAGAGCAACGCCGTCCGCCGCCAACTCCTGCTGGGCATGACGGAACAGAACGCCGCCACCATCGCCGAGGTCGAGCGCTTCGAGATGGAGCGAATGACCGCGTACATCGCCCTGCGGGGCGGCTCCAACGTGTTCGAGCTCTCGGACGTCCCGGCCGAGACGATGACGATGTGGAACCGCGTCTACACGCAGCCGGTCGTCTTCGAGACGAGGGTGCCGAAGACGAAGTGGGTCGCGGTCCGCTGGCCGTCCCCCAGCATGGCGCAGCAGGCCGGTCTGTCCACCCCCGCCTTCGAGGACTTCTACTTCCGCGTCTGCACCCTGGACTACGCCAGGATGCGCAAGGCGGCGGAGCCCCTGCGGGAGCTGATGTCGGGGACGGACGAGGTGCGCATCGTCGGCCCTGGGGAGACGGATCTGAGGTTCTCCATCCGGGGCATCGGCGCGAAGGCCTGCAGCGGCGAGAGGAACATTCCCGACGGCGAGTGCTTCACGGCTCCGGTCCCGGACAGCGTCGAGGGCACGATCCGATTCAACACCGTCTCGCTCTACCAGGGGATGGAGTTCAGCGACATCCGCTACGTCGTCCGCAAGGGTCGCATCGTCGATGCGACGGCCGGGCCGATGACCGACAAGCTGAACGAGATCCTCGACACCGACGAGGGAGCCCGCCGGTTCGGAGAATGGTCCCTGGGCTATAATCCCCACGTGCTCCACCCGATGAAGGACACGCTCTTCGACGAGAAGATCGCGGGCTCCTTCCACCTCACCCCCGGCAACAGCTACTCGCCTCCCGGCGGCAACGGCAACTTGTCGGCGATCCACTGGGACACGGTGATGATCCAGCGGCCGGAATACGGCGGGGGAGAGATCTGGTTCGACGGCGTGCTGGTGCGCAAGGACGGGCGCTTCGTGTTGCCGGAACTGGAAGGTCTGAACCCCGAGAGCCTCTCGGGTGGCGCCTAGGAGGATGCAACCGATGAACACCACGTTGGCAACCACGGTCCTTCGCACCGACAGGCTCGGTGCCAAGAGCGTCGCGGCCCTGCTCGGCGGCGCGGCGCTGACCGCGCTCTGCGCGCAGGTTCAGATCCCGTTCTATCCGGTGCCGTTCACGCTGCAGACGCTGGCGGTTCTCGCCGTGTCGCTGGCTCTGGGCTCGCGGCTGGCGGTTGCCGCCCAAGCCACCTACCTGCTCGCCGGAGCCGCCGGACTGCCTGTGTTCGCGGGCTTCTCGGGCGGGGCTGCGCGGCTAGCCGGTCCCACGGGCGGCTACCTTCTGGGCTTCCTGCTGGCCGCGTGGATCGTCGGCAGCCTGGCGGACCGTGGCTGGGACCGGACGGTCGGTCGCGCCTTCGTCGCCTGCCTGCTCGGCACCATGGCGATCTATTCGGTCGGAGCGTCGGTGCTGAGCCTCTATGTCGGCTGGACCGCCGCTTGGATGCAGGGCGTCGTTCCGTTCGTGATCGCCGACGCGCTGAAGGCCCTCGCCGCCGCGACCTCGCTGCCGCTGGCTTGGCGCCTGCTCGGCGATCGCCGGTGAGGAAGATTCCCTAGCGGAAGAGCATGGTTCTCTCGGTCGCGTCCCTTCGGAAGCAGTTCGGGGACGCGACCGTTCTTGAGGACGTCTCCTTCCGCATCGGTCCTCGGGAGAAGGTCGCTCTCGTCGGCCGGAACGGCACGGGCAAGACGACGCTCCTGAAGATCCTCGCGGGCGAGCTGGAGCCGGATGGCGGCTCCGTGAGCTTCGCGCGCGGCGCTCGGGTGGGTTATCTGCGGCAGGAGCTGCCGGTCGACCACGGGCTGACGGTCCTGGAGGAGGCCCAGGCCGGCCGCGCCGAGGCCCTCTCCATGGCCGAGCGCCTGAAGGAGCTGGAGGCGCGCTTGGCCGACGGGGCCACGCCGGACGACCTGGAGGAGTACGCGACGCTCCACGAGCGCTTCCTGGAGGCCCAGGGCTACGCCGCGGAGAACGACGTTCGGCTGGTGCTCGCCCGCATGGGGTTCGACGAGAGCGAGTTCGACAAGCCGACTTCCGCCCTGAGCGGAGGCGAGAAGACCCGTCTGGCGCTGGCACGGCTGCTCTTGGAGGAGCCGGACCTCGTGATCCTGGACGAGCCCACCAACCACTTGGACCTTCAGGCGACCGAATGGCTGGAGAGCTGGATCCGAGGCTATCCCGGCGCGGTGCTGCTCGTTTCCCACGATCGGGCCTTCCTCAGCGAGGTCGCCCAGCAGTTCGTCCTGTTGGAGGACGGACGAGCCAAGACCTACCCGGGGCCCTTGGAGAAGTTCCTGCGGCTGCGCGAGGAGGAGGCGGAGCGCCTGGCTCGGCTCGCCAAGAAGCAGGCGGAGGAGATCGCCCGCCTGGACGAGTACGTCCGGCGCTTCATGGGCGGCGAGCGCACGGCTCAGGCCCGGGGTCGTCTCAAGATGCTCGAACGGCTGAAGGCGCAGGCCGTGCAGGCGCCGAGAGCCGAGCGCGGAATGAAGGCGAGCCTGAAGGCCGCCAAGCGCTCCGCCGACGTGGTGCTGGAGGCCAAAGGGCTGGCGAAGTCCTTCGGCGAGCAAAGGCTGTTCCACGGCCTGGACTGGGTGGTTCGGCGCGGAGACCGCTGGGGAGTCATCGGCCAGAACGGAGCCGGCAAGTCGACCCTGGTCAAGATTCTGCTGGGGCAGGAGAGCCCGGACGCCGGGTGGGTGCGCCTGGGGGCGAACGTCGAACCCGGATGGTTCGCCCAAGAGGCGACCGACTTGGACCCCGACATGACCCCGATCGAGTACCTCGTCGACGCGTGCGGCCTCCCGGTCGAGCACGCCCGCGGACTGTTGGGACGGTTCCTCTTCTCCGGCGACGACGCCCTCCGGAAGATCGGTTTGCTGAGCGGCGGCGAGAAGAACAAGCTCGCTCTGGCCCGGCTGACGGCCGAGAGCCCCAACCTCTTGGTGTTGGACGAGCCGACCAACCATTTGGACTTCGATTCGAGAGAGGCCCTCGCCAAGGCTCTCGCCGAAACCACCGGGACGCTGATCCTGGTTTCCCACGATCGTCACCTGCTCGATTCGGTCACCGACCACACGCTGGACCTGCGAGTGGACGGGCACACCCTCTACCCCGGCCGATACGCGGAGTACCGCCTCGCCCGCGCCCGCGCGGAGGCCGAGACGCAACGCGGGCCGCGTCCGGAACCGCGGTCTGGGGGCGAAGACCGTCCGTGGAACCCGCGGGCGCTCAGCAAGGAGGTGTCGCGCCTCGAGAAGGAGCTGGCCGCAGCCGAAGACCGCGTGGCGGAGCTGGAGAG
>JGI24187J35170_1000408_pt1 | contig 19236 bp, 18 predicted proteins | sample YNPBryBLVA2012_FD_35170 | JGI IMG/M metagenome (IMG submission 35170)
AAGCCGCCCAACGGCACCGAGCTGAGCCGCCGCCCGGAGGGCGGTCGGCTCCAGCGAGTGGTTAGGCGGCCTCTCCCGCCTTGGCCGCCTCATATTCCGCAAATTCCGCAGGCCGCACGATGTCAACTTTGCGAAACTGCTGAATAATGAGCAAGTCGTTATCACCTGTGACGATGCAGGCTGCGTTTCCTGCAATAGCCGTTCCTAAAACCGTATCGTCATCCGGGTCGCGACAAACAGTAGTTCCCAACTCAACAGGCGTCACCACCTCCATCCTTAAACGTAATAACCTGGCTGCTTCCTCCACTTCTTCCTCGCTGTACTTGAACTTGCGAATTAGATGCTCACGGAATTCATTCAGGATGAAGTCTGATGTGACAAGCGTGTGCTGTCGGACGCAGTGTTCCAGAACGGCGCTGCAGATACCCCGGGCGATAAAGGCAGCGATGAGAACATTGGTGTCAAGCACAACCCTCATGAAACACGCTCAAAGACATCTTGATCGGTGTAAATGCCTTGCTCTTGTGCCTTGGGAACCATCCGTTCCCGCAGCAGTCGGAATTGGCGAGCAAAGAGGTATTCTTCGATGGCCTTGGTAACCAATTCGTTAAGCGAGGCGCCTTCTCTTTGCCTCACCTCATCCAGCGCTGGCTTGATCTGTGCGGGTAAGGTGATAGTAATTATCTCTTGCATAAGACACTCCCATTATCAGTATATAACACAAAGGCGCCAGGTAAATAGGCGCACCGTAGATGTGATGGCCGCCTAACGGCGCGGCGCAGCCGCCGCGCCGTTAGGCGAGACGCGCAGCGGAGCAAAGCGGAGCGAAGCGTCTCGCATAACTTGTGATTATCTCGACTTTCTATCTTATCCTGCGTGACTCTTTTATGCTATCCCGCAAGTCACACAGTTGACCGTGGACCTGTCTGAGGCCATTATATCACAGGGGAAAAACGGTGTCAAGAGGTCGCCCTGACACCCTGATTGGGCCGGCAAATTTAGCAATTCAGGGGGGATGGCTCACCACAGGTTGACCCCCGATGGGACACAGCCCGGATGGGACGGATGGACACCGATTTTGCCTTCGATCACCCGTGAAATCCGTGTCCTGGCAGGTTTTACGAAGCCTGCGCCAGCAGCCGGTCGAGCAGGGCGACCAGCTCCGGGTTTTCGGCCAGATCGGCCGTTCGCTTCTGGCGGGCTTGAGCCAGCAACGCCAGGCTCTGAGTCAGCTTCTCGCCCGGCATCTGCACCTGATCGCCAACCAGCAACCCACCCAGGAGCAGCGGCAGGTAGAGGAACTCGGCGGGCAGGCTGCCACCCCGCTCCACCCGGTCGGTCACCAGGTCGGCAACGGCCAACTGCTCTTCCTCTGTCCACAGATCGCGCCCCAGTCGCCGACGCAGCAGGCCAAAGCTCAGCGAGATGGCCAGGCGCACCAGCCGCGCATAGTCGGCGCGGGTGATGAGAAAGACCGGATCGTTCACCGGCAGGTTGTAACGGTAGGCCAGGGTGTAGGCCGGGACCAGCACCACATCCTGCCTGTCGGGATGCTTCAAAAAATACTCGGCCGTGTAGGTCAGAATTTTGGCCAGCACAATCGCTTCGCCGATCTGCAGGGGCAACCCGGCCTGGCGAAACCGCTCCTGGCTCTCCTGCAGGAAGGCCAGGTACAGGGCCTGACGGGTCAGTTGGGGGTGCAGGTACAGGCGCTGGTCGTTGACATATTGGCGCGCTTTGCCCTGAAGCGGCAACTCGGCCACGGTCCAATGGGAAAGGAAGGTGGGCGTCAGGTCGGGGGCCGGTCCGGGCCGGGGAGCGCCTTCTACCCGCAGCAATAGCTCCTGCTCCGGTTGGGTGTGGGCCACAAAGCCCAACCCCATCGTCGCCGCCAGGGCCATGCCGGTGGTAAAGCTCAGCAGGGTGTCGCCCAACTGGCCTTCGCTCTTCTGACTGCGGATGTACAGCCCCCGTGTCTCAAACCGGACCCCCAGTGTGGCCGCCAGGAGATAGTCGCCGGGCGGAACCCCAACGGCGCTGGCGATGGGGATGTTCAGTTCGCCCACTTCGGCAGGTTCCAGCGGCACATCGGTCTGCTTCTGGATGATGGAGAAGGCGGCCGGTGGCTGGGCCGGCAGGTAGAGGGTGATGGCCACCTGAACCGGCATGTCCCAGCAGCTCTGTAACCAGACGCGCAGGGAGGTGGTCTCACCGGGGGCGATGGTCGCCGGCTCCAGGGCCATCAGGTAGTGCACACCGTTGACCTCAAACCGCTGCCGGGCCTGGACCAGGTCTCCCAGAATGTCGGGATATTCACTGCTCATGCTGCCTCGCGATCTGTGAAAGTGGACCTATTATAGCACAGAAATGGCCGATGGACGAATGACGGAGGACCCGGAGCAGGCAGGCTCTAACAAAACGCTAATGTTGGTCTAATTGCATTCTAACAGGGAAGGTGTACCCTACAGGCGGCAAGAAGGTGGACCTCACCCCATCCCCCAACCCGGAAGGGGGCCAGGGGGTAGAGAAGGGGTCAAATCGAACATTGTCGAGATACACTCTGGAGGGAAAGAAAGATGGGCAAGATTATTGGGATTGATCTGGGTACAACCAACAGTGTGGTGGCAGTCATGGAAGGGGGCGAGCCGACCGTCATCCCCACGGCGGAAGGGGGACGGCTTTGCCCGTCGGTGGTCGCGTTTACCAAAAATAACGAACGGCTGGTGGGGCAGACAGCGCGGCGGCAGGCCGTGGTCAACCCGGATAACACCGTCTATTCGATCAAGCGGCTGATGGGCCGCCGCTATGACGATCCGGAGGTGGTCAAGGCCCGCCAGGTGCTGCCCTACAAGATCGTCCAGGGGCGAGCCGGCGATGCGCGGGTGTATCTGCCTCAAACCAGACGGGAGTACACCCCGCAGGAGATCTCGGCCATGATCCTGCGCAAGCTGAAGGAGGATGCCGAGGCCTATCTGGGTGAGCCGGTGACCCAGGCGGTCATCACCGTCCCGGCCTATTTCAACGATTCGCAGCGCCAGGCGACCAAGGATGCAGGCCAGATCGCCGGCCTGGAGGTGATGCGCATCATCAACGAGCCGACGGCAGCCTCGCTGGCCTATGGCCTGGATAAGAAGGAGGCCGAGACCATTCTGGTCTTTGACCTGGGTGGCGGCACGTTTGACGTTTCTATCCTGGAAGTGGGGGAAGGGGTGATCGAGGTCAAGGCGACCAGCGGCGATACCTTCCTGGGCGGCGACGACTGGGACCAACGGATTGTGGATTGGGTGGCCGACGAGTTCAAGAAGGACCAGGGGATTGACCTGCGGCAGGACCGCCAGGCGTTGCAACGGCTCAAGGAGGCAGCCGAGAAGGCCAAGATCGAGCTTTCCACCGTGCTGGAAACCGAGATCAACCTGCCGTTCATCACCGCCGATGCCAGCGGCCCCAAACATTTGCAGATCAAGCTCACTCGTGCTAAACTGGAGCAGCTCACCGAGGACCTGGTGCAGCGTTGCCGCGGGCCGTTTGAGCAGGCGCTCCGGGATGCCAGGCTCACCGCGCGTGACATTGATGAAGTCGTGCTGGTGGGAGGGGCCACCCGGATGCCGATGATCCAGAACCTGGTGCGCCAGTTGACCGGGGGCAAGGAGCCCCACAAAGGGGTCAACCCGGATGAAGTGGTGGCGGTGGGCGCAGCCATCCAGGCGGGGGTGCTGGGCGGCGAGGTGAAGGATGTCCTGCTGCTGGATGTGACGCCGCTGACGCTGGGGGTGGAGACACTGGGAGGGGTGATGACCCCTCTCATCGAGCGCAACACGACCATCCCGGTGCGCAAGAGCGAGCTCTTTAGCACGGCCGAGGATGGCCAGACGGCGGTCACGATCCATGTGCTGCAAGGGGAACGCACCATGGCCGCCGACAATATCACCCTGGGCCGCTTTAACCTGGAAGGCATCCCGCCCGCGCCGCGCGGCGTGCCGCAGATCGAAGTCACGTTCGACATTGATGCCAACGGCATCCTCAACGTGACGGCCCAGGACAAGGCGACCGGCAAGGCGCAAAAGATCACCATTACCGCCAGCACCAACCTGAGCAAAGAAGAGGTGGAGCGCAAAATCCAGGAGGCCAGGCGCTACGAGGCGGAGGACCGGCGACGCCGAGAACTGATCGAGGCGCGCAATGCTGCCGATCACCTGATCTACCAGACGGAAAAGATGCTCCGTGACCTGGGCGACAAGGTATCCTCCGCCGACCGGTCCCGGATCGGGCGGACCATGGAAGACCTGAAGCGGGCCAAAGATGGCGAGGATACGGCGCGCATCCGCCAACTGATCGAGCAGTTGCAGCAGGCCAGTTATGCCATCGGCCAGCAGATGTACGCGCAGCAGCAGGCCGGGCCGGCCGGCTATGGACCGGGGCCGGGGCAGCCCCCTCATGGCCGTGGCCCGGAAGGGGAAGAGTTTGTAGATGGCGAATTCCGCGAGGTATAGGGCCCAGGCCTGATGGGTCGGGGACGGGGGTGTGATGGAGAGAGGGACGAGAATCCCGGTGAAGGTACGGCCCCCTGACCAGCCGACAGAAGCGAGGGGCGCTTCCCACCCGACAGAGGAGAAGCAGCCGGTGGAGGTGCCGGTCGTCGTCGCCGGACCGGTGGAGAGTGTCGCCCTGTCCGAGGTCGGCTGTCAGGAAGAATTGGCGGACTGGCGCGAACGGGCTTTGCGTCTGCAGGCCGAAATGGACAACTACCGGAAGCGGCAGCAAAAGCTGGCCCAGGACCGGATTGAGACGGAACGTCAGCGCCTGCTACAGGCCTTTCTCCGGGTGGTGGACGACCTGGAGCGGGCGCTCGACGCCCCGGCCGGCAGCGATGATGGGCTGCGCCAGGGCGTCGAGCTGACCCGCCGGACGGCGTTGCAACTGTTGCAGACAGAGGGGGTCGAGCGGCTTGAGGCCGCAAACCGGCCGTTCGATCCGGCCTGGCAGGAAGCGGTCGGCACCGTGGCCCACGACCACACCGACGCGGCCCCCAACACGGTCGTTCAGGTGCTGGAGCCTGGCTATCGGCTGGGAGAGCATCTGCTCCGGCCGGCCAGGGTGATTGTGGCGGTGTAGGAGAGGGCATGGAGTATAAGGATTACTACAAAATCCTGGGAGTGGACAAAAACGCCTCGGACAAGGAGATCAAACGCGCCTTCCGGCGCCTGGCCCGGCAACACCATCCCGATATGAACCCCAACGACCCCAAGGCCGAGGAGCGGTTCAAAGAGATCAACGAAGCCTACGAGGTGCTTTCCGATCCGGAGAAGCGGCGCAAGTATGACCAACTGGGGGCCGATTGGTACCGCTGGCAACGGATGGGCGGCCAGCCGGGCGACTTTGACTGGAGCCGCTGGACCACCGGCGCACCGGGGGGGCGGGTTCATGTCCGCTATGGCACGGTGGAGGACCTGCAGGACCTGTTTGGCGGCAGCCCCTTTTCCGACTTTTTCAGCCAGATCTTTGGTGGGATGGGCGGCGGCCCGGACCTGGGTGGGTTCCGGTATCAGGCCCGGCCGCAGAGGGGACAGGATTTTGAGCAGCCGGTGGAGATCAGCCTGCAGGAGGCCTATCGGGGCACAGTGCGTGTGTTGCACAAGGATGGCCAGCGGCTGGAGGTCAAGATCCCGGCCGGAGCCAAAACCGGCACCCGGGTACGGGTGAGCGGCGAGGGGGCAGCCGGTGTGGGCGGCGGCCCGGCCGGCGACCTGTACCTGGTGATCACCGTCCAGCCCGACCCCCGTTTTGAGCGCAAGGATGACGACCTGCATACCACGGTGACCGCCGATCTGTATACCATGGTGCTGGGTGGCGAGGTGCGGGTGCCGACTATGGACGGGGAAGTGGTGCTCACCATCCCGGCCGGGACGCAGAACGGGCGTACCTTCCGCCTGCGGGGCAAAGGGATGCCTCGCCTGCGCCAGCCAGAGCAACATGGCGACCTGTATGCCAGAGTCGAAGCACGATTGCCGACACGGTTGACTCCCCGGCAGCGGGAGCTGTTTGAGGAGTTGCGGCGGATCGGCCCGGTTGGATAAGGAGATAGGAGAGCATGTTTCGCAAGATCCTCTTTGCCAACGAAGGGTCACCGGCAGCGGATCGGGCGTTGCTCTATGTGGAACATCTGGCCCGGCAGGGTGGGGCTGAGGTGGTGGTCCTGCACGCCTACGAAGTGCCCAGCCGCTATGCCACGACCGATGTGTATGAGGAGCTGTGTGCCGATTTTGAAAAAGCAGCCTGGGCGGTGGTGGATGATGCCGTCGAGGAGCTGGAGAGGGTTGGCGTGTCCACGCGAGGGGTCGTCCGCGAGGGGCCGGCAGCCCGTGCCATTCTGGAGGTGGCCGACCAGGAAAACGTCTCCCTCATCGTCCTGGGCACACGCGGGCCATCCAGTGCGGCAGAACTGCTGTTGGGCAGTGTCAGCACCGAGGTGCTGCGCTTTGCCCGTTGTCCGGTGATGGCCGTGCCCTGACCGGCTCAGCCGAGGGAAGATGAACATCCTGCAAGCCATCATCCTGGGCCTTGTGCAAGGAGCTACCGAATTTATCCCAGTCTCCAGCTCCGGCCACCTGGTGCTGGTGCCCTGGCTGCTGGGCTGGGAGTTTGACCCTCAATCGGCCTTTGTTTTTGATGTGTTGGTGCAGTGGGGCACGCTGGTAGCCCTGTTTGCCTGCTTCTGGCGCGAGCTGTGGGCTGTTGCCAGGGGCGTGGTCCGGGGCCTGGCGCGCCGCCACCCGCTGGAGACGGCCGAGGCGCGGTTGGGCTGGCTGCTCGTCGTGGCCACGCTGCCGGCCGTGGTCCTGGGCCTGGTCCTCAAAGGGGCGGTGGAGCAGGCCTTCAGTTCCCCTATAGCCGTCAGCCTGTTTTTGTTGATGACGGCGTTGCTGTTGACCCTCGGCGAACGGTTGGGCCGCCGCACACGGGGCCTGGCATCGCTGGGCTGGTTCGATGCCCTGTGGATCGGCCTGAGCCAGGTGCTGGCCCTCTTCCCCGGCCTGAGCCGCTCTGGAGCGACCATCGCCGGCGGGTTGACGCGGGACCTGGAACGGCCGGCGGCAGCCCGTTTCAGCTTCCTGATGTCGGTGCCGGCGCTGCTGGGGGCCGGGGTGGTGGCCGGCCGTGACCTGCTGGCAGCCCCCGACCTGGGGGCGCAGGTGGGGGTTGTGGGTGTGGGCTTTCTGGCCGCAGCGGTCAGCGGCTACCTGTGCATCTGGGGCCTGCTGCGCTATCTGCAACGGGGCCGGCTCTATCCCTTTGCCGCCTACTGCCTGCTGATGGGCCTGTCCTGCCTGGTTGTGGCCCTGCTGCGGTGAAAGAACAACGGCCTGGCGGGGTGAGCGGCTCGAGGCGGATGGGCAGAACGCTGTTCCTGCCCATTTTGCTGATCCTCCTGGCCTGCGGCCAACCGGCGCCCACCCCGCAACCGGTTTCCCTGCGGGCCATCGGTTCCACGACCATGACCCCCCTGCTGAACGACCTGGCTGCCGCCTTCCATGAACAGTCCCCCACCGTCCATCTGGAGGTGACCGGCCTGGGCACGCAGGCCGGCCTGGAGGCCCTTCGGCGGGGCGAAGCGGACCTGGCGATGGCCTCCTGGCTCCCCGCCGGGTTGGAGCCTGGCCGGCGGGCGACGGCTATTGCCCGTGACGGCCTTGCGGTCATCGTCCACCCCACCAACCCCGCCGATGGCCTCGGCCTGTTGCAGTTGCAGGACCTGTTCAGCGGACGCGCCGAGGAGTGGCCGGCCGTCGGGGTTCCGCTGGCGCGGGACCGGGTGCAGCCGGTCAGCCGCGAGGAAGGCTCCGGTACGCGGGCGGCGTTCGAGGCGCTGGTCATGGGCGACCGGCGTGTCACCCCCCGGGCGGTCCTCCTCCCCTCTGATCAGGCGGTGGTCGAGTATGTGGCCACACATCCGGCGGCCATCGGCTACGTGGGCATGGCCTGGGCCTCGTCCGGCGTCAAGGTGCTGAGGGTTGAGGGGGAGTTGCCGACGCCGCTGAGCACCGGGCAGGGCAGCTATGTCCTGACGCGAGAATTGTGGTTGGTGACAGCCGATCCCCCCTCCCAGGCGGTGCAACAGTTCCTCGATTTTATCCTCAGCCCGGCCGGCCAGCAGATCGTAGGGCGGCGCTACGGGCGGGTGGCCTGGACAGGGGACAACGGGTTATATCTGCCGCTTGCGATTTTGTCAAACCGGTTTTTCACGGGTATAATGGGTGTGTCATGGACCCCAGTTGACAGGAAGGAGTGAGCGGCGATGAAGACGAAGGTAATCGGCCAGCGGCTGTGGCGGCCTGACGCGGTGGATAAGGTAACCGGCCGGACACGGTTCCCCGGCGATCTGTCCATGGACGGGATGTTGTACGCCCGGGTGCTGTTCAGCGACCGTCCCCATGCCCGGATCCTCTCCATAGATACCTCGGCCGCGGAACAGGTCCCCGGTGTGGTGGCCGTATTGACCCACAAAGATGTGCCGGTGAACGAGTATGGCCTGATCTTCAAGGACCAGCCGGCTCTCAACGGCGACAAGGTGCGTTCGATGTTCGACCGCGTGGCGCTGGTCATTGCCGAGACGGAGCGGGCCGCACGCCGGGCACGGGACCTGATCCGCGTCGAATATGAGGACCTGCCGGTGGTCACCGACCCGCGTGAGGCGATGAAACCGGGGGCACCGGTCATCCATGACCGCTGGCCCAACAATATCCAGACCCATCAGCACATCCGCAAAGGGGATGTGGAGGCCGTCTTTGCCCGCGATGATGTGGTCATGGTGGAAGAGGAGTATTTCACGCCTCACCAGGAGCACGCCTACCTCCAGCCAGAGGCCGGCATCGGCTACATAGACGAGCAGGGGCGGGTGACGGTCCACTCGACCGGGCAATGGGCGCACGACGATCAGCATCAGATCGCCCACATGCTCAATCTGCCCCTTGATCGGGTGCGGGTGATCTATGCCCCGGCGGGTGGGGCCTTTGGCGGACGGGAGGATATGTCGCTCCAGCATCTGCTGGCGCTGGCGGCCTATTGCCTGGACAGGCGGGGCATCCGCCGCCCGGTGAAGATCGTCTGGGACCGCAAGGAGTCGTTTCGTGGGCACCACAAGCGCCATCCCTACTATATGCACTGCCGTTCGGCGGCGACGAAGGATGGCCGGTTGCTGGCGGTCGAGGCGACCCTCATCGCCGACATCGGGGCCTATAGCTCCTCCAGTTCGGCGGTGTTGAACAACGCCGTCAGCATCATCACCGGCCCTTACGAAGTGCCTAACGTCCGGGTGGACGGCTACAATGTGTTCACCAACAACCTTGTCGCCGGGGCGTTCCGGGGCTTTGGCGCTTTGCAGGCCACCTTTGCTGCCGAGTCCCAGATGTCCCGCCTGGCCGCCGCGCTGGGCATGGACCCGGTCGTCTTTCGCCTCAAGAACGCCCTGCGCGAAGGCTCGGTGCTGGCCACGCAGAGTGTGGTGCCGGCCGGGGTATCGGTCCGCGAGACGCTGCTGCACGCCGCCGAGGCTGCCGGCTGGACGGAGGCCGGCAAGCCCCGGCCCCAGGGGCAGGCCGCGGCCGGCCGGCTGCGAGGGATCGGGGTGGCGGCGGGCTACAAAAATGTGTGCTACAGCTTTGGCTTCCCCGACAAGTGTACGGCCCGGTGTGAGTTATATGGCGAGCGGACCATCGAGCAGGCGGTGGTCAAGATCGGCGTCTCCGAAGTGGGCCAGGGGGTGTTGGCCGCCCTGACGCAGGTTGCCGCCGAGACACTGGGGCTCCCGTATGACCGGGTGCAACTGGTCAACCAGGATACGGCCGAGGTGCCGGAGGCCGGAAGTTGCAGCGCCTCCCGCCTGTCGTTCATGGGCGGCAACGCGGTCAGGCTGGCCTGTGAGGCGGCCCTGGAGGCGTGGAAGGCCGGGGAGCGCCCGGTGGCCGTCGAGCGCACCTACCGTCCCCGGCCGACGACGATGTACGATCCGGAAACGGGCGTGTGTGATCCGCATGTGACCTATGGCTACGGGACGCAGATCGTCGAGGTGGAGGTGGATACCGAGACCGGCCAGGTACACCTGAAGCGGGTGTGGGCTGCTCACGATGTGGGCCGGGCCATCAACCCCATGCAGGTCGAAGGCCAGATCGAGGGGGCCGTTGTCCAGGCGGAAGGTTGGGCGTTGCTGGAAGATTTCATCATGCGCGATGGACGGCTGGAGACCAGGAGCTATGCTGACTATTTGATCCCCACCGTTTATGATGTTCCCGATGAGATCCATCCGCTCATCCTGGAGATCGCCGATCCGCAGGGGCCGTATGGGGTGCGCGGCGTGGGGGAGATGCCGATGCTGGTGCTGGCCCCGGCCATCCTCGACGCCATCCACGATGCGACCGGGCTGTGGTTCAACAAACTGCCGGTTAAAGCGGAGGATGTGCTGTTGGCGTTGAAACAGAGGGGGTAATTTGTGTGCAGGCTTCCCGGCGGGTTTGTGTGGCCCTGCCGCCAACGGGCCGGGGGTCCCAGACCCCCGGCGAGCGAGGAGGGGCCGGTCAAAGTACGTTGAAACAGAGGGGGATCGCATGACTGCTGAGGCAAAAGTGACCTGGGTGGAGGAGCGGCGTTTCATCGGCCAGGCCTCGTCGGGCCATGCCATCGTGGTGGATGGCAGCCCCCAGAAGCTGGGACCCTCGCCGATGGAACTGCTGCTTATCGGCATGGCCGGCTGCACCGCTTACGACGTGGTGGACATCCTTCATAAAAAGCGGCAGGCGGTGACCGGCCTGGAGGTCATTGCCCGCGCCGCGCGAGCGGAGGAACATCCCCGCGTCTACACGGAAATTGATGTCGAATATGTGGTCCGTGGACGGGAGATCAAGCCCAGGGCGGTGGAGGAGGCCATCCGCCTGTCGCAGGAAAAGTATTGTTCGGCCTCGATCATGTTGGGCAAGACGGCAAAGATCACGACCCATTATCGCATTGAAGAAGGATGAATTCCGATGGGCAGGCGTGGCGGCCCTATCCTGTTCCGGCTGGTGGCGATCTGGTTGTTGTTCTCCACCCCGCTTGCGGCGCAGGGACCACCGACGGTCCAGGTGCAGGCCAATGAGGCCCGGGTCCATTTTCCAGAGGAGATAGCCTTTCATCTGGACCTGGCTGCTCCGTCTCCGGTGGACAGGGTTGAACTGGAGTACGGCATGGACAGGACATCCTGCGGCGAATCCTCCATCCGCGTTTCGCCGGATGTCACCCCCGACAGTCAGCAGCCGGGACACCTCCTGGCCGACTGGAGTTTCAAGTTGCGCCGTTCCGGCCCCATCCCCCCCGGAGCACGCCTGTGGTGGCGCTGGCGGGTCACCACCGGGAGCGGTGAGACCTGGTCCTCGCCGGTGGAGTGGGTGTCGTTCGAGGATGACCGCCACGCCTGGCAGACCCAGGCTCTGGGCCAGATCGCCGTCCATTGGTATGAAGGGGGGGAGGCGTTTGGTCAGGCGATGCTTCAGGCGGCGGTGGATGCTCAGGCCCGCCTGACGGCTGACCCGGGCGCCAATCTGGAAAAGCCGGTGCACCTCTATTTTTATGCCACCGCCGAGGATCTGCAGGATGCCCTGGTCTTTTCCCAGCGCTGGACCGGCGGGGTTGCTTTCCCCGACTATTATACCGTGCTGATCGCTGCCGATCCGGACAGCCTGGACTATGGCCGCCGGACGGTCGCTCACGAGTTGATGCACCTGGTGGTCCATCAACTGGCCTTCAATTGCTGGAGCGACCTGCCGACCTGGCTGGACGAGGGGCTGGCTTCGTGGGCCGAAGGTGAGCCGGATGCCGACCAGGAGGCGTTGCTGGCGGAGGCTATGGCCGGGAACAGATTGCTTTCCCTGCGTGGCCTGGGTGGCAGCTTTTCAGCCCACGCCGGACGCGCCGGTCTGGCCTATGCTCAGAGTTACAGTGTGGTCAATTTCCTGATCGAAGAGTATGGCCGGGAAAAGGTCCTGGAGTTGCTGGCTGCCTTCCGGCGCGGGGCTTCTTACGATGGAGCCTTGCAGCAGGTCTACGGCTTTGACACCGACGGCCTGGAGGATCGGTGGCGGGCGAAGGTTGGCGCTCAGCCCAGGCCCACGGCGGCTGCCCGTGGAACGACCCCCACGGCGGTGCCCACTCTGGCGTTGTGGCAGGCAGAGCCGACGATTCCGTGGACGACGGCCACCCCTGTTGCCCTCTCGACACCCCGCCCAACGGCCACCGGTCGCCCGCAGCCGACAGCGATGGCGGCCGGGGCTTCGCCGACGGCTGCGGTTGTGACGGCAGTGCCTGCCAGCCCCGTCCCCACCGGTGAGGTGGTCGAAGGGACGGGCGCGGACCGATGGCTCTACTACGCGGTGGGCGGAGGGGCAGTTCTGATGGCCCTGCTGATCGGGGTGGGGGCGATTCGATATGCCCGCCACCGGGGAGGAAAAAGATGAAGATGCTCAAGGTATCGGGGATGGTGCTGATCCTGTGGTCTCTGCTGCTGGCCGGTTGTGGTCCGAGGGCCACGCCTGCTCCGGTCCCGACCGACACGCCATTGCCAACCCATACGTCGCCCCCGACGGCCACGCCGTTGCCGACCCATACGCCGACCCCAACGGCCACCCCCTCACCCACCCCAACCCTGGAACCGACAGCCACCCCCCGGCCAACCGAGACACCCCGCCCCAGCCCCACACCCCAGGGGTACTATGGCGATCCGGAGAACGGCTGGTCTCTTCAGTTCCCCGCCGACTGGGAGATGACCGAGACCGGCGACCCCTTCCCGGCGCTGACGATCACCGATCCCGATGGCCAGATTATGGTCATGGCCGGCTGGGACTATTATCCCGAAGAGATCTCTTCTCTGGAGGAGATGGCCGGGACGCTGGCCGAAGAGATTGCCGCCGAGATCGGCGGAGTGGGGATGACCACCACTCAGCCGATCACCCTCGCCGGGGGCATACCGGCCTATCAGGTCACCCTCCTCAGCACCCAGGAACCGCCGGTGCAGCTCCAGATAGTGGTGGCGGCGCGAGGGGCGCGGGTGTACTTTTTGCTGATCGCGGCCCAGGCTTCCGCCTTTGAGGAGCGTGCCCGGACCATTGAGGCCATCATCGGCAGCCTGACGCTGACGGCGTTGCGCCCTTATGATGTGGACCGCAACACAGCCCTGATCCTGGCCGGCAGCGAGCCGTACGACCTGGACCCGGCCACGACCGAATCCTCGGCCGGGGGGTACATGGGCTATCTCTTCAGCGGGCTGGTCCGCTTCAATACAGAATTGCAGGTGGTGCCTGACCTGGCCGAACGGTGGGAGATCAGCCCCGATGGGCGGACCTATACCTTTTTCCTGCGTCCCCATGCTCTGTTCCACAACGGCCGGCCGGTGACCGCCGCCGATGTGAAATACTCCTGGGAGCGCGCGGCCAGCCCTGAGATCGGTTCGCCGAAGGTCAGCACCTACCTGGGTGACATTGTCGGTTTGCGGGAACGGCTCGCTGGCCAGGCGGACGAGATCGCGGGGGTGGTGGTGGTGGATGAGCACACCCTGCAGGTCACGATTGATGCGCCCAAGGTCTACTTTCTGGCCAAGCTTACCTGGCCGGTGGCTTTTGTCGTGGACCGCGAGAATGTGGAAAAGGGAGATGGGGAGAAATGGTGGCGACAGCCGAACGGCACCGGTCCTTTTCGCCTGGAGCGGTGGGATGACCATGTGATGGTTCTGACCCGCCATGAGGCCTATTATGGTCCGCTGCCCAAACTGGAACACCTGGTCTACCTGCTCGATGCCGGCCCTTCCCTGCGCCTGTACGAGAGCGGGGACATAGACATGGCCGGTGTGCCCACCGATCTGGTGGAACGGGTGGAAGACCCCACCGACCCGCTGCACGACGAATATCATGCTGTGACCGACCTGTGCACCATCCGGGTGACGCTGGATGCCAGCCGTCCACCTTTTGACGATCCGCTGGTCCGCCAGGCGTTCAGCTATGCCGTGGACCGGGAGAAACTTCTCGACGTGGTGTTCAAGAAAACGGCCATCCCGGCTGCCGGCCCACTGCCGCCGGGCATGCCCGGCTACAATCCGGAGTTGAAGGGGTATCGCTTTGATCCGGACCATGCCCGTGAGCTAATCGCCCGCTCATCCTATGGCGATCCGTCCAACCTGCCCCCCCTGACCTTCACCGATTCAGGCTACACCGAAGCCGACCCCACCACGATGGCGCTGATCGAGACCTGGGAGCAGGTCTTTGGCATTGACATCCAGGTCGAGTTGCTGGAACCGTTTGGCTTTGTGCAGAAAGTGCGGGACCATCACGGCCACATGTTCAGTCTGGCCTGGTGCGCCGACTATCCTGACCCCCAGAACTTTCTGGATGTGCTCTACCATAGCCAGAGTGAGGAGAATCTGGGGCGGTATCGCAATCCGCAGGTGGACCTTCTCCTGGAGCAGGCGCGCACCGAGCGCGACCCGGCTGCCCGCCTGGCGTTGTATCGGCAGGCCGAACAGAGGATCGTGGACGACGCTGCCGAGATCTGGCTGGCGCACAACATCAGCCGGATGCTCATCAAACCTTACGTGCACGGCTACCTGTTGCTGCCGGTGGATGTGCCGCAGATGCAGAACGTCTATCTGGACCCACATTGACAGGACTATACAATGAGCGAAGCAATCTCCCGCCGGACGGCCCGGCTGCGCATCATGGCCGCGTTGATCGGCCTGGACGAAGGCGACCGGGCCGACTTCACCTTCCTGCGGGACCTTCGGCCGACGCCCCAAGACGTGGGTCTGGGCCCCCCCGGAGGGACGGGCGGCCTTCGCGGCCTACGTGGACGCGCTGGAAGACATCCTGTAAATTCACCGCGAAAGACGCGAGATTTCACGGAATAAGGCAAATTCGTTGTGTCCTTCGTGTCCTTTGTGGTTTCTACCTCTTCTCTGCGTCCTTTGTTATGAGATCGAGAGAGGTGACCCATGAGCATCGCGACAGAGGTTACTGAGTTGCACAAATTCTACGGGCCGGTGCGGGCCGTGGACGGCATCTCCTTCACCGTGGAGGAGGGGGAGATTTTCGGCATGGTCGGCCCCAACGGCGCCGGGAAGACCACCACCATTGAGTGCGTGGAGGGGCTGCGCCGCCCCGACCGGGGGACGGTCCGGGTGCTGGGGCTGGACCCCCAGCGGGACGGCTACGAACTCCGCCGCCGCATCGGCGTCCAGTTGCAGGAGGCAGCCCTCCACCCCCGGCTCAAGGTCTGGGAGGCGCTGGACCTTTTCGGTTCCTTCTACTCCCGCTGCGTGGACGGGAAGGCCCTGCTGGAGCAACTGGGGCTGGCGGATAAGTGGAACGCCGCCTTTGAGAAACTCTCCCCGCATCGCGCAGACCGTGGGGATGGTGCTGGCTTTCCCGATGATGTTCCTCTCCGGGGCATCCATTCCTCTGGAGGTGTTGCCGGCGAAAGTGCGGGCCGTCAGCCAGTACATCCCGCTGACCCACGTGGTGACGCTGATGAAGGGGCTGTGGTTCGGCGACCCGTGGAGCCAGCACTGGACGGAGGTCGCGGTGCTGGTGGGGTGTCTGTTGGTGGGGGGTGCCATCGCGGCGAGGACGTTCCGGTGGGAATAACTCCCGCCCGCCGCAACCGCCGACCCACGACGACGGGAGGTAATTACGCCGGGTCAACAGGAGGATTTATGACAGAGACCCTGTCGGTGGAGATGATCCAGGCCGGTCTGGAGACCTCCTTTGTCGGGCGGAAGGTGGTTTACCTGTCCGAGACCGGCTCGACCAATGACGAGGCGCGGCGTCTGGCCAGGGCCGGTGCGCCGCAGGGCACGCTGGTTCTCGCCGACTATCAGACGGCCGGACGTGGGCGGTTGGGTCGGCGCTGGGAGGCGCCGGCCGGCAGCAGCCTGCTCCTGTCGCTCCTTTTTCGCCCAGACCTGGCCCCGCACCAGGCCGGTCGGCTGACGATGCTTTGCGGGTTGGCCGTGGCCGATGCCATTGAAGAGCAAACCGGCCTGGCCGTGGGCCTCAAATGGCCCAACGACATTCTCCTCGGTGGGGCCAAGGCGGGGGGAATTCTGACCGAAATCGAAGTGAGCGGCAGCCGGCTGGAGTATGGGGTGGTGGGCATTGGCCTCAACGTCAATCTTGACCCGCGCCAGCTTCCGGACGGGCTGCTGATGCCGGCCACCAGCCTGTCCCATGCGCTGGGGCGGCCGGTGGACCGTCTGGCCCTGCTGTGGGCCTTGCTGAAGGCGGTGGAGAGGCGCTATCTGGCCCTGCAGTCTGGCCACTCCCCTCACGCCGAGTGGGCGCAACGGCTGGTGACGCTTCATCAACCGGTGATCGTCTCCGCAGCCGGCCTGTCCCTGGAAGGGATCGCCACAGGGGTGGATGCCGATGGGGCCTTGCTGGTGCGCCTGGATGACGGCCATCTGGAAAGGGTCGTGGCCGGTGACGTCACACTGCGGGCGCATGCTCTGCCTGGCCCGGCTTGACATTTCTCCAGTTTCAGGGTATCCTATGCCTGGCAGTGTAGGGGGAAAGCACATGTTCGAATCACTGGACATTCGACACTGGCTGGTCATCGCCGTTTTGATCCTGATCAACGTGATCATCTTTGGCTGCGTGATCCTGGTACTGGCCGGCAAAGTGGCTCTGTAATTCGGCCATGTTCGATTCGACCTCACCCCTACCCCCTGGCGGATGGGGTGAGGTCCACCTTTGTCGCCATTTCGGTCGGCGCATTGCAGATGGCGGGGAGCGCAGGGGGGAGTCGCAGCCCCTTTTTTGTTTGTCCAGAGCGGCTTTCTCTGCTATAATACGCGCCGTTGTGCGGAGGGATGGTTCAAGGATCGTCAAAAGTTGTGAACCATCTCGGCGCCTGGCAACTGGAGAATGAAACGGATGAAAAATTTGCCACTTGTCTCATTGGCCCGCCGGGAGGCCAGGGCCCTGTTCCGGCTGATCCCCTGGGTCGTCGCTTCGCTGCTGCTGGCGGCCGGGCTGTGGCGCGCTGACCTGGCAGCCACGTCGGGGCTGTTCCAATCGCCGCCTACAGCCACGCCGACCTCCGAACCGACCATGCCGGTCCCCACCGATACGCCCACGGTGGCACCGACGGAGGCACCGACCGAGACCCCGCCTGCTCCTGAGGAAGCAACTGCCATGCCAGCCGAGGTGTCGCCGACGGCCACGGAGGCGCCGACCGCTACACCGCTGCCGCCCACTCCTACCGAACAGCCGCCGACCGTAACCCTCGTCCCAACGCCGGCAGGCACGGAGGGCAGCCAGCGCTATACGGAAGGGGAGTCGAACCTGAAGTTCGAATGGGGCAGGTTGTTCGATGCGGTTGCCCTGGGAGCATCCTATCTCTGGTTGTGTTGTGGGATCATATTGCTCCTGCTTCTTCTCCTCTTCTTCGGTATTCTATGGATGGCCGGCAATCGTCGCCGGCAACGGTCAGGGGAGACAGAAGAGTAGCGGCTGGCTTGCGGGGTGGTGAACGGTCCGGCGCGGGTGCTCCAGGAGATGGACCCCGCGCCCTTTGTTCAGGAGTGATGGGGGTGGGAACGGGGAGGCGCCGGCATTGGGGGCTGGTCGGGCTGATCGGATTGGCCTTTGCCCTGCGCCTCTTTCGGCTCGATTTTCAGAGCCTGTGGCGCGACGAAGTAGACGCCGTCCGCTTTGCCTGTGCGCCCCTGGCCGATCTGGTGGGTGCCTTCGTCCGGCCCGGACAGAACGGGCCGCTGTACCATCTGCTGCTGCGGCCCTGGCTCCATCTGGCCGGGGATGGCGAATTTGGGCTGCGTTTCTTCTCGCTGATCTGGGGGGTGCTGGCCGTGCCGCTCACCTTCCGGCTGGCGCGGCGCCTCTTCCCTTCGCTGCCTGGGGTTGCCTGCCTGGCGGCGCTGCTGGCCGCGACATCGCCCTACCTGGTGTGGTACAGTCAGGAAGGCAAGATGTACACCCTGGTCGTGGCCCTGACCCTGCTCTCGATGGACCGCTACCTGGCGGCCCTGGAGCGGGGCGGGGCGGGGCGGTGGCTGGTCTACCTGATCTGGACGGGCCTGGCCCCTTACGTCCATTTTGTGGCTGCCCTCATCATCCCGGTCCAGGTCTTTCTCTTTCTGGCTCAGGACCGACCCTGCCGCCGCCACCGCTGGCGGCCCTGGCTGGCCAGCCTGGCGGTTCTCACCCTGCCCTATCTGCCCCTGCTGGCCTGGCAACTGCCCCTCCTGTTGCATCCGGGCGATACCGGTTTCCGCTTTGTGCCGTTGCCGGACATGCTTTCCTCAGCCCTGTCCAGCTATAGCCTGGGCGTGGTGCAACCTGCTCCGTGGTGGACGCTGGCCCTCTTTGCCGGGCTGTGGCTGGCCGCCGGCCTGCTGTGGCGGGACCGGCTGGTGCGGCCTGCCTCCCTGGCGGTTCTGCTCTGCTGGCTGCTGGTGCCGGTGTTGGGCCTGTTCCTCATCAGCCTGAGCCGGCCCCTCTACACCGCCCGCTACTTGATCTTTGTGTTGCCGGCCTGTCTGCTGTTGCTGGCCGGGGGGCTGGTGGCCCTGAGCCGGAGGAGCCGGGTGGTGGCCGGCCTGTGGGCGGTGGCGCTTCTGGCATTGAATGGCCGGGGGCTGTGGCTCCAGGCCACCACCCCGCTGAAGGCCGACTTTCGGGCTGCCACCCGCTATGTGCTGAGCCACCTGGCAGCCGATGAGGTGGTCCTCTTTCAGATCCCCTATGGTCGCTATTCCTTCGATTACTACGCCCGGCATCTCCCCCCCAAGGTGCCGGGTGCCGGGCGACCATCCTGGAAGCAGCCGGCCGGGAGCTACCGCGCCTTTTTGCCCCACGTGGTCAGGCCGGGTGGCGAGCTTTATCGCTGGGCCGAAGGCCCCTATACCAACGCCGGCATGAGTGCCGCCGAGCTGGACCGCCGTATGGCCGAGATCGCCGCCGGCAGCCGGGCTGTGTGGCTGATCGCCACCGAGGTAGCGTTGTGGGACGAACGGGGGCTGGTGCAGGCCTGGCTGGAGCAGCATGGCCGGCTGGCCGACCAGGCCCGTTTTGTGCAGGTGAGCGTCTATCGCTACGAATTCCCAATGACGAAACGCTGACTGCAAGTCAGCCTGTAGGGCCTGTGGCCGATGGTCGGCCTGCGCCGACCGGCGCGTCGGTGTAGGCCGACGCCCGGCGCGAAGCGCCC
>JGI24187J35170_1000409_pt1 | contig 19202 bp, 17 predicted proteins | sample YNPBryBLVA2012_FD_35170 | JGI IMG/M metagenome (IMG submission 35170)
AAGGTCTTTGCTCTGCCACCCGTGTTACTGTCTTCTTTGTCGGCCCAAGATCTGCCCTCACCCAAGCAGATCCTGGGTCAGGATCTACCTGGGCATGTCACTCCCCAGCGCTTGCCTCACCCAGCCCCCTGCCCGCCGGCCGAATCCGCATAGCTGGCCGGTCGCGTCCGCCACATCCTCATCGCCAGCCTCACTGCCGCCTCCGCCGCCGCCGGATCTCCCTCAGCCAGCGCTTTCAGGATCGGCAGATGCGCCTCGGCGTCCGCTTTCAGATCGAAGGGCGGCTCCGGGCACCGGATGGCGAAAAACGCGTAGAACGGCACCAGGGCTCGAGCCAGCGAGGCCCTCACGTACTCGTTGCCGGCCACCCGCCAGGCCCGCTCGTGCCATTCGTAGTCCGAGCGCAGGTAAGCCCTCAGGTCGCCTGCGGCGGCGCACTCGCGCATGCGCTCGTACAACTCGCGCAATTCTCGCAGGTCCTCGGCGGTGGCCCGCTTGGCCGCCTCGGCCATGGCGTAGGGCTCCAGCACGGCGCGGAACTGGAAGACCCGCTCGGCCTCGGCCAGCGTGACCCGGGTGACGTAGGTGGCAGTGTTTCGCTGCTTGACGATGAAGCCCTCCATCTCCAGTTCCACCAGGGCCTCCCGGATCACGCTGAGGCTGGCGCCGAACTGGCTGGAGAGCTTGCGCTCGACCAAGCGTTCGCCGGGCTGGAGCCTGCCGTCGAGGATGGCTTTGCGGATCTCAGCGGCGACGATGGAGCGCAGGGTGGTGACGGAGACCTTAGGGAAGGTAGCGGTCATCGTCGGCCTCGCACAACTGGCGGGGGAATGTGCACGGACGAGGGCATGATAGCAGATGATCGATCATCACGCAAGCGGCCCCCGCCCTCCAGCCCGGCCCCTCACTTCCCTCCCTAAGCTGCTATCATTGCCGAAAAACCTATGCCCACGACCGTCTTGCTGGGAATCCTGTTGTTGTGGGCGGCGGTCGCCGGCGCACAGCCGCAACTCGCCGGGGCGGCCCAGATCCAGCTCGAGTTGGAACGCCTCCGCGTGCTGGGCAGCGTCTTGATGACCGCGGCTCACCCTGACGACGAAAACACGGCTCTGCTGGCCTGGTTCGCCCGCGGACGCAAAGTCCGCACCGCTTATCTGGCCGTCACCCGGGGCGAGGGCGGCCAGAACTTGATCGGCTCGGAGCAAGGCGACGCCCTGGGGCTGATTCGCACCCAGGAGCTGCTCGCCGCGCGGCGCATTGACGGCGCCGAACAATACTTCACGCGCGCCATAGACTTCGGCTACTCGAAGAGCGCCGAGGAGACCTTCCGCAAGTGGGGCCGCGAACAAGTCCTTGCCGACATGGTGTGGGTGATTCGCCGCTTCCGGCCGGACATCATCGTGCTGCGCTTCTCGGGAACCTCGCGCGACGGCCACGGACACCACCAGGCCTCGGCCCTGCTGGGCGAGGAAGCCTTCCACGCCGCCGCCGATCCCCAGCGCTTCCCCGAGCAACTGAAATGGGTCGAGCCCTGGCAGGCGCGGCGGCTGATGTGGAACGTCTTCGGCGCCCCGCGCGAGTCGGCCTTGGGGACCCTCGAGGTGGACGTCGGCCAGTACGATCCGGTGCTGGGTTACTCCTACTCGGAAATCGCAGGCCTGAGCCGCAGCATGCATCGCAGCCAGGGCTTCGGGGCGCCCCAGCGGCGCGGCTCGGCCAAGAACTATCTGGTGGTGCTGGCCGGACCGCCGGCCCGGAGCGATCCCTTCGAAGGCATTGACATTACTTGGAACCGCCTGCCCGGCGGCGCGGCGGTGGACGCGATCCTGGCGGAGGCGGTCCGCGCCTTCCGCCCCTCCGAACCGGCTGGCGTGATTCCTCTGCTCGCCAAGGCGCGCCCCCTGATGGCCGCCCTCAGCGACCCTTGGGCCCGCCGCAAGCTCGCCGAGCTGGACGAGACCATCGCGCGCTGCGCCGGCTTGTGGGCCGAGGCTGCGGCCGAGCGGCCCACGGCGCCGCCGGGCGGCGAGCTGCGCGTGCGCGCCGAGGTCATCAACCGCTGTGCATTGCCCGCCCGGCTGCTCTCGGTCCGCCTCGAGGACCGGCGGGGAACCCGATCGAGAGAGGCGCCGGAGGCTGATCTGCCGGAGAATCAGCCTCTGACTCGCGAACTGAGCTGGCGGTTCGCGCCCGATGCGCCCTACTCGGCGCCCTTCTGGCTGGCGGCTCCGCGGCGCCAGGAAGCCTACGCTCTGGACGATCAGGCTCTGGCCGGCGTGGCGGACAACCCGCCCGTCTTGGAGGCCGAGTTCCGGTTTGAAGTGGGGCCGGCCCGGATCCAGCTCCGCCGTCCGGTGCGCTACCGGTTCGTGGATCGCGTGCTGGGCGAGCAATCCAGGCGGCTGGAGGTGGTTCCTCCGCTCGCGGTGCGCCTGGCCCAATCGGCGTTTCTGTTTCCCGATGCGGCGCCCCGCCCGATTGAGATCGAGCTGACGGCGCTCGAAAGGGAGGCGGCGGGCGAGCTCCGCTTGGAGGTCCCGCCCGGCTGGGCGGTGCGCCCCGCGGCCCGGCCCTTTCGCCTGGCCGAGCCGGGCGGCCAGGAAACGGTAGCCTTCGAGCTGACGCCTCCGCAGGGGCCGGCCGTCGGCCGGATGAAGGCCGTCGCCCGCTTGAGCGGCGGCGGAGAAGTAGCGCTCGGCTGGGAGCAGATCGCCTACCCGCACATCGAGCCGGTGAGCTGGATGCCGCCGGCCGAGGCCAGGCTGGTGCGCGCCGACGTGAAAGTCCTGGCGCGCACGGTCGGTTACGTGATGGGCGCGGGGGATCAGGTGCCCGAGGCGCTCAGGCAACTGGGCTGCCGGGTGACGCTGCTGGGGCCGGCCGAGCTGGCGCGCGGCGATCTGAGCGGTTTCGACGCCGTCGTCACGGGCGTGCGGGCTTATAACGTGCGGGCCGACTTGCGGGCCGCCCAGCCGCGACTTTTAGAATACGTTGCGCAGGGCGGAACGCTGGTGGTCCAATACAACACGCTGGAAAGCGGGCCTGCGGCCCGGGCTTTGGCCGATCTGGGGCCCTTCCCGTTGCGCATTGGGCGCGAGCGCATTACGGTCGAGGAGGCGCCGGTGAGCTTCCCGGATCCGCGCCATCCCTTGCTGAACTCGCCCAATCCGATCAGTCCGGCGGACTTCGAGGGTTGGATCCAGGAACGCGGCCTGTACTTCGCCTCGGAATGGGATCCGCGCTACCAGCCCTTGCTGGTCTCGGCCGATCCGGGCGAGAAGCCCCTGGCCGGGGGGACCCTGGTGGCGCGCCACGGCAAGGGCGTCTACATCTTCACGGCCTATGCCTGGTTCCGCCAACTGCCGGCCGGCGTGCCGGGGGCCTTCCGGTTGTTCGCCAACCTGCTGAGCGCGGGGAGAACCTTGCGATGAGCCTTCCTGTCCGGGATGAGCCGCCGCCGTTTCTGGGGGCCTGGCGCCGCCTCTACGCCGCGGTGCTGTTGTATCTGGCCGCTTTGATCCTGTTGCTGTACTGGTTCGCCAAGGCGTTCGAGGGATGAGACCCCTGGATTGGGCCGTGCTGGCCGCCTCGCTGGCCGGCATCGTCATCTATGGGTTGTACAAGGGGCGGGGCAGCGGGACCGTCCGCGAATACCTGCTGGCGGGCAAGACCATGCCCTGGTACGCCATGGCGCTCTCGATCATGGCGACTCAGGCCAGCGCCATCACCTTCATCTCGACCACCGGCCAGGCTTACGTGGACGGCATGCGCTTCGTGCAGTTTTACCTCGGGCTGCCGCCGGCCATGGTGATTCTGTCGGCCACCGCGGCGCCGATCTTCCACCGGGCCAACGTCTACACGGCCTATGAGTATTTGGAGCTGCGCTTCGACGCCAAGACCCGCGCCTTGGTGAGCCTGATTTTCCTCATCCAGCGCGGCCTGGGAGTGGGCCTCGCTCTTTACGCCCCGGCCGTGGTGCTGACGGTGATGCTGGGCTGGCCCGACCGCCTCACCATCCTGCTGATGGGCGGCCTGGTGATCCTTTACACCGTGCTGGGCGGCATCAAGGCGGTGACCTGGACCGACGTCCAGCAGATGCTGATCATCTTCGCGGGCCTGCTGGCTGCCCTGGCCGCCGCGCTGTGGCTGCTGCCCCAGGGCGTCACCCCTCTGGACGCTCTCCGGCTGGCGGGCGCGGCCGGAAAGCTCAACGCGGTGGATCTGAGCTTGGATCCCCGAAACCGCTACACCTTGTGGAGCGGGCTGGTGGGGGGCATGTTCCTGGCTCTTTCCTACTTCGGGACCGATCAATCGCAGGTGCAGCGGTATTTGACCGGGCGCTCGATCGGGCAAAGCCGCCTGAGCCTGCTGTTCAACGCGGTGGCCAAGGTGCCCATGCAGTTTCTGGTCCTGCTGATCGGGGCCCTGGTCTTCGTCTTCTTCGTCTTCGAGAAGCCGCCTGTGCTGTTCCATCCCACCGAACTGGCCCGCCTGCGCCAGGCCGACGCCCGATGGCCGGCGCTGGAAGCCCGCTTCGAGGAAGCCTTCCGCGAGCGGCGCCAGGCCGCTTGGGCGCTGATCGAAGCGCACCGCAACGGGGAGCAGGGCGGGGCGGCGGCGCAAGCTTACCGCGCGGCCGAGCAGCGGCTCCAGGCGGTCCGCCGGGAGGCGGCCGGGGGCGTCAACGACGCCAACTACATTTTCCTTTCCTTCGTGACTCGCTACTTGCCGGCCGGGCTGGTGGGGCTGATCCTGGCCGCCGTCTTCGCGGCCGCCATGTCCACCATTTCCGCCGAGATCAACTCGCTGGCCACGGTCACGGTGATAGACCTCTACCGGCGGCACGTGCGGCCGCAGGCCGGGGACCGGGAGTGCCTGCGGGCCTCGCGGCTGGCGACGGCCTTTTGGGGCTGCTACGCGGTGATCTTCGCGCAGTACGGCAGGAATTTGGGCTCGTTGATCGAGGCCGTCAACATGGTGGGCTCGCTGTTTTACGGCCCGATGCTGGGGGTTTTTGCGCTGGCCTTCTGGTTTGCCCGCGTGCGAGGGGGCGCCGCCTTCACCGCCGTGCTGGCGGGCGAGGCGGCGGTCCTCTGGGCCCACTTCTTCTCGGGCATCTCCTTCCTGTGGTACAACGTGTTAGGTTGCTTGGTGACCGTCGGGACGGGGTTGGCCGTGGCTCGAGCCCTGGAGGAGCCGCGGAGGGTTCAGAAATTGTAATCCGGTGAGCGCCCCTGGTCTATACTGGGAGAATTCATGCTCTTTGCGGTGGATGCGCATGCCATCGGACGGCGGCTGACGGGGAACGAAGTTTACATCCGGAGCCTGCTTCAGGCCCTGGCGGGCTTAGGCGGGGACTGGGAGCTGGTGGCGTACGTCTCCGAGAAGGGGGCCCGGCATTGGATCCCCGGGCGCTTCCGGGCGCGCCGCGTCTCGGCGAATCCGTTCCTGCGGTTGGGCTGGGATCTGCCGCGCCGCGTGCGCCGGGACCGTCCCGCGCTGTTGCATGTGCAGTACACGGCGCCGCTGGACTGCCCGGCGCCGGTGGTGGTGAGCGTCCACGACGTCAGCTTCCTCGAGCAACCCGAGCATTTTCCCTGGTGGCGGGCCCGGCAATTGCGCCTCACCGTGCGGCGAACGGTGGCCCGAGCGGCGCGCATCCTGACCGGCAGCGAGTTTTCGGCCCGGGCCATCGCGCGCCATTACGGCCGCGATCCGGCCGACATCGCAGTGATTCCCAACGCAGCCTCGGGGGTCTTCCGTCCGATCTCCCCCGCCGTGGCGGCGGCCTATGTGCAGGCCCGATTCGGCATCGAGCCGCCGTTCCTGCTGAGCGTAGGCGACTTGCAACCGCGCAAGAACCCGATCGGGCTGATCGCCGCCTTCGCCGAGCTGCTGCGCCTGCTGCCCGGCTCGAAGCTGCGCTTGGTGCTGGCCGGCAAGGAAACCTGGTACGGCCCGCGGGTGCGCAAGGCGGCCCAACGCTCGGGCGCCGCCGGGCGGATCCACTTCACCGGATTCGTCAGCGACGAGGATCTGCTGCACCTGTACAACGCCTGCGAGCTGTTCGTCTTCCCCTCGTTTTACGAAGGCTTCGGGCTGCCGCTGGTGGAAGCTATGGCTTGCGGAAAGGCGGTGGCCTGCTCGAACCGCTCGGCCTTGCCGGAGGTGGCCGACGCGGCGGCGCTGCTGTTCGATCCGCAGCGCAGCGACCAGATGGTCCGCGTCATGCGGGAGCTGATCGTGGATCGGGAGCTGCGCGCCCGCATGGAGCGGCTGGGCTTGCAGCGCGCCGCCCAGTTCTCCTGGCAACGGACGGCGGAGAAGACGCTGGCGGTCTATGAGGCGGTGGCCGAGGCTGCCGCGCCGCCCGTGGCCGTGCACTCCCGGGTGGTTCCCTCTCCCCGGCGATGATCGGCGAACTGTTGCTGCTGGCGGCGCTCCAGGCGGCGGCCGCGGCCGAGCCGGGGGGCGAGGAGGCGCTGCGCTACACGGTGAACTGGCCGAGCGGCCTGAGCCTGGGCGAGGCTTCCCTGCGCGCCCGGCGCGCCGGCGAGCGCTGGGAGCTCGAGTTTGCGCTCGAGGCGGCCGTGCCCGGCTTCACGGTCAACGACCAGTACCGCTCGATCGCCGCCGAAGGTTTCTGCTCGCTGGAGCTGGAGAAGCGCTTCGAGCACGGCAACCGCCGGGGGCACGAGCGCACCGGTTTCGATGCCGAGCGGGGCGTGGCTGTGCGCGAGACCCTGGGAGGCGGAGGCAAGAGCGAAACCCCGGCGCCCGCCTGCCCGCGCGACGCCCTGGCGTTTCTTTACTATCTGCGCCGCGAGCTCGCCCAGGGCCGGATTCCGCCCCCCCAGGAGGTGTTCTTTGGCGCCCGCTATCGCGTGACTTTCCAGTACCTCGGGGCCCAGACCGTGCGCGTCAACGAAGTCCCCACCGAGGCTGAGCGCTTGCGGGTCTCGCTCAAGGGCCCCGCCTCCGAACACAGCTTCGAGATGTTCTTCAGCCGCGAGCCGGCTCGCATTCCGGTGCTGGTGCGCGTCACTCTGCCCCTGGGCTTGTTCTCGATGGAGCTGGTTCGCTGACGATGCGCCTGGCCTTTGTGTCTCCGCTGCCGCCCTCCAAGAGCGGCATCGCCGATTATTCGGCTACCTTACTCGAGCATCTCAGAGAATGGGCGGAGATCGAGGTCGTCAGCGAGGCCCCCTCGCGCTTCCGGCCGGAGCAATTCGACCTGATCCTCTACCAGATGGGCAACAATCCCTGCCACGGCTTCGTGTACGAGCTGGCCCTCGAGCACCCGGGCGTGGTCGTGATGCACGAGGCCAACCTGCACCACCTGGTGGCCGATCTGACCATCCGGCGGGGCGACTGGGACGCCTACCTGCGCGAGCTGGAGTACGAGGGCGGCCCGGAAGCCCTGGCCCGCGGGCGCAGGGTGCGCGCCGGTGAGGTCGGCCCGGACTACGACGGCGTACCCATGATGCGCCGCCTGCTCGAGGCCAGCCGCGGGGTGATCGCCCACAGCCGCTTCACCGCCCGGCGCGTGCGGGAGGCGGGCTTTCGCGGACCCGTGGCCCGGATCCCGCACGGGGCTTGGATTCCGCCGGCCGATCGCATGGCCTACCGCGCCCGTTTGGGTCTGGAGGAGACCGCGCCGCTGGTGGGCATCTTCGGTTTCCTCAAGCCCTACAAACGCATTGCCGAATCGCTGCGCGCCTTTCGCCGGCTGGTCCGTCTGGAGCCGCGGGCCCGGATGATCCTGGCCGGCGAGCCCCACCCGGATTTGCCTCTGCCGCCCTTGATTCGCTCGCTGGATCTGAGCGGTGAGGTGCGCCTGCTAGGTTTCACACCCATCGAGGATTTCACCGGCTATCTGGCCGCTTGCGACATCGTGCTCAACCTGCGCTACCCCACGGTGGGGGAGACTTCCGGCAGCCTGTTGCGCGCCCTGGGCCTGGGCAAGGCCGTGCTGGTCACCGACGTCGGCGCCTTCTCGGAGTTGCCCGACGAAATCTGCCTGAAAGTCCCCTTGGGGCCCGAGGAGGAGGACCTGATTTTCGAGTACCTGAACCTGCTGGTCTCGCGGCCCCACCTGGCGCACGAGCTGGGCCGGCGCGCCCGCCAGTGGGTGGAACGGGAGTGCCGCTGGGATCTGGTGGCGCGCAAGTACGCCGCCTTTCTGGAGGCGGTGGCCCGCGAGCTCCCCTGGGAACAGGAAGAAGTTGTCGTGCCCCCGCCCGAGGCGCCCCCGGCCGGCCTCCAGCCCCCGCCCGAGGCCGGCTACATTCTGAGCTGGACTCCCGAGCCCGAGAGCCGCCGCTATGTCGAAACCCACCTCTCGCGGCTGGAGAAGACCCTGGCCATCGTCCCGCCGGGCGGGCCCGAGGACCGCATCCTGGAACTGGGCGCCTACCTGCAAATCACTCCTGCTTTGAAGACCCGCCTGGGCTACGGGGAAGTCCGCGGCTGCTACTACGGCCCGGCCGGGCGCACCGAATCCCGCACCGTCGTCTCCCAGGAAGGCGAAAGCTTCCAGTGCGAGGTGGACTTGTTCGACGCCGAGCGCGATCCTTTCCCTTACCCGGACGGCCACTTCGCCACCGTGCTGTGCTGCGAGGTGCTGGAACACCTGGCAGCCGATCCCATGCACATGATGGCCGAAATCAACCGCGTGCTGCGGCCGGACGGACACCTGGTGCTGACCACCCCGAACATCGCCTCGCTACGCGCCCTCTCGGCCATCCTGCAAGGCTATCACCCGGGCTTCTTCTCGCAGTACGTGCGTCCTTCGGGGGAGGCGGCGCCCGAGCCGCGCCACAGCCGGGAGTACGCCCCGGAGGAAATCCGCCGCCTGTTGGAGGCTGCCGGCTTCGCCGTCCTGCGCCTGGAGACCGGTCCGTTTCGGGAGGCGCCGCGGCCGGAACTGATTTGGGTGCGCCACTTGCTGGAGCGCTACCGCTTGCCCTCCGAGCTGCGGGAGGAAGGCATTTACGCCGTGGGGCGCAAGAGCGGGCCGGTGCGCGAGCGCTACCCGGGGTGGCTTTACGTCGGGAGAGCCGAATGAGCGCGCGCTTCCGCGAGCCGCAACTCGAGTGGGACTCCGCCCAACGCGCCTTCCGGGTCCGGGCCGCTTTGGAGAACGCTTCCGGGCAGAGCTGGCGGGGCGAGGAGGGCTTCGCCCTCGGCTATCAGCTTTTTGACGCCGACAGCGACGCCTGGATCCTGGACGGCCCCCGGTACGCGTTCGACCCTGAATTGCCGCCCGGCGGGCGTCTGGTCTTCGAGTTGGAGGGCGCTCTGCCGGCCGAGCCCGGCCGCTACCGGGTCCTGGTTTCGCTCGTGCAAGAGGGCGTCTGCTGGCACTACCAGCGCGGCTGGCCCTTCCTGCTGATCGAGGCGGAGGTGGCCGCCGGGCGGGCGCGGCTCGTGCGCTGGGGGATCTCGACCCGCCGCCGCATGGAGTGGGAGCGCCGGCTGCGGGCTCTGGCGCGGGGCCTGAGCTATCCGCTGGCCAGCCTCTGGCGCAACCGCGCCCTGATCCGCTCGATGGTGCGGCGCGACATCAGCGGGCGTTACCGGGGCTCGTTCGCCGGGCTGTTCTGGACGGTGCTGAACCCCTTGCTGCTGATGACGACCTACTTCTTCGTCTTCGGCATCGTCTTGCGGACGCGCTTCGGCAACGATCCCAGCCGGGCCGGCTTCGTGCTGTACTTTCTGGCCGGCATGCTGCCCTGGCTGGCGTTCAGCGAGGCGGCCGGGCGAGCGCCCTTCGTGATTCTCGAGCACCGCAATTTCGTCAAGAAGCTGGTCTTTCCTTTAGAAACCCTGCCCGTGAATCTGGTGGCGGCCGGGCTGGTGACCGAGCTGTTCGCCCTGGGCGTGTTCTTGATCGGGCTGCTGGCGGTGCGGAGCGCCGCGCCTCTGACCGCCTTATGGCTGCCGGCGCTGCTGGCGCCGCAAGTGCTCTTCACGGCGGGGGTTTGCTGGTTTCTGGCGGCGCTGGGCGTCTACCTGCGCGACCTTGGACAGGTCAACGGCTTCCTGCTGACGCTGTGGTTTTTCCTGACGCCCATCTGCTACCCGGTCGAGTCGCTGCCCGCCGAGGCGCTGCCGGTGCTCTCCAAGAACCCTCTGTTTGTCCTGGTGCGGGGTTACCGGGCGGTGCTGCTGGAGAACGCCGCGCCGCCCTGGCCTTCCCTGCTTAAGCTCTGGCTGCTCGCGGCGCTGGTCTTCTTCGCCGGCCACGCCTGGTTTTACAAGCTGCGCAAGAACTTCGCCGACGTCATCTGAGCGGGGCGGGCGGCCGGTTCGGGCTCCGGCCAGGGTGGCGGGCCTGCGGGCCGATAAAAAAGCCGGGCGCTGGCGAAGCGCCCGGCTGAGGAGCACCCACGGGGCGCTCGGAGGCGACGCTCCCGTGGTTGTGGAGGAGACTTGTCAGGCCATCAGGCCTCCATGTCCGAGACAGGCGATTTCCCAACCCGAAACTCGGTACCGCGCCAACATCGGGGGCAAAAGTAAGTCTACCACATTTGGCCGGGCGGAGCGATAGCAACCTGGGGCGGAAACGATCGGCACCTCGTCTTTGTAACCCAGCAGCAGGAGGTTGCCGGGTTCGACCGGGGCCAGGAACTTCTCCAGGTGGCAGCCCAGCTCCGCCATGGCCCGCCCGACAGCGTCGGCCGGGCCGGCCGGGGCCGTGGTCGAGGCCACCAGGATGGTCGAAGGCCGCGCCCGGAGCAGATGCTGGAAGGCCCGCAGCAGGGCGCCGTCCTCCTCGACCGCGCACAGCGCGAAGGTGGGCGCGGCCCCGAAGCGTTCCAGCTTCTGGCGGACGATGCTCTCGAACAACTGCCGGGCCCGCTCGCCCTGAATGGGATCGCTGTACAGCAGGCCGACCGTGGGATTGCGTATGGGACGGGCTTGCAAGATCGGCCCCCGCTCCCGCAGGATCGAACGCACGGCGTCCAGCTCGGCCTGCGCCACCGCGAAGGGCGCGCTCTTCACGGTGGCGATCCGCTGGCCGGCCTTGGCGTAGCTGAAGTTGGCGGCCGTGGCGATGACGATCGAAGAGGTGCAGTTGATCTGCCGCAGCAGGTCGTCGTCCAACAGCACGCAACAATCCTCGGTGGCCAGCAGATTGGCCCGGCCGCCGGCCGCCAGGCGAATTTCCACCGCGCCGCAGGCCATCTCGCCCGCCACCGCCATCACCGCTTCGTCTTCGCCGACCTCGCCTTCCTCCAGTTCGGTCACCCAGACCTTCTCCATTCCCTCGGTAGCCAAAAGTTGCACATCCTCTTCGCTCATCACGTGGCCTTTGGCCAGCAGCTTCTTGCCGCCGGCGCGAAAGATCGTGCAGTAGAGGATGCGGCCCGCTGACTCCCTGACATCCACGGTTAGCGCTTTCATCTCCGACCTCTCGTCTTGAGTGGCGGCGCACCGCTCCCGTCAATTATACAAATTCACCGTGCAATAACCAGTGAAGCTGTCTCAATTTCGCCGGGAATTTTTTGCGGGTATTCAATCGCTCCCCGTTTGCGGGTGGAACGTACGCTGAAAAATTATTCAGGAAACCGGCGCCCTTAAGGAGCCTGCGGCCGAGCTCCGGCGGCCGCCGAGCCTCCCGGTCCCAGCCGCTTCATCACCGCCGTCTCGTCGCAGCACTGGAATTTCGGACAGCGCAGGCAGTCCTTCCAGGCTTTCAGCGGCAGCTCGCCGCGGTCCACCTCGCGGTAACCGAGCTTGCGGAAAAACTCCGGCACATAAGTGAAGGCGAACACCGCTTCCAGGCCGAGGCCGGCGGCCTCCTGTTCCAGCGCCGCCACCAGGGCCCGGCCCAGACCCCGGCCATGAACCTCCGGCCCGATCGCCAGGGAGCGGATTTCCGCCATGGCCGGCGTATAAAGGTGCAGGGCGCAGCAGCCCAGGATGCGCTCTCCTTCGCAAACCACGCTAAAATCCCGTAGATTTTCGGCCAATTCAAACTCGGTCCGGGGCAGCATCAAGCCCTGGCCGGCGTAAGAATTGATCAGCCTTAGCAGTTCGGCGATGTCCGAGGCGGCCGCCTTGCGGATCCGGACGGCGTCCGCGCCAGGCGCCGTGACGGGCTCTGCGGAGACGCCGGTAAGGCGCCCCGTCATGTCTCTCCCCGGACTAATTGCGTGCCGATGCGCTCCCCGGCCGCCAGGCGCGCCAGCACGCCGGGCTCCGCCCCGGGCGCGATCAGCACTTGCCCCACGCCGCGCCGGAGGGCCTCCGAGGCCGCCTCCAGTTTGGCCTGCATGCCGCCGGTGGCCACGCCCTGGCGGATCAGCGCAGCGGCTTCGGCGGCGGTCAGCGCGGCCAGCGGCGCGCCCTGCGGGCCGAGCACGCCCGCCACGTCGGTCAACAGGACCAGCGAGTCCGCGCGGAAGCCGGCGCCCAGGGCGGCGGCCATCTGGTCGGCGTTCACGTTGTAAATCCTCCCTTGGCGGTCCCCGGCCACGCAGGCCACCACCGGAAGGTAACCGTGGGCGGTCAGCAACTCGAGCAACTCAGGGTTCACTCGCACCGGGCGGCCCACCGCGCCCAGCTCGGGACGCAGAGGCTCGGCTTCGGTCAGGCAGGCGTCCACGCCCGTCAGCCCCACCGCCTGCGCTCCGGCCTCGATCAGCGCCGCCACCAACTGGCGGTTCACGCTGCCCGCCAGCACCTTCAACACGGCGTCCAGGATTTCCGGCGAGGTCACGCGCAGCCCCCCCACGAACCGGCTCTCGACGCCCCGTTCCGCCAGAAAGCGGGTCATCTGCCTGCCTCCGCCGTGCACGACCGTGAGGCGCACCCCGTCGCGCGCCAGCTCCGCCAGCTCGCGCGCCAGCCGCCGGCGCGACTCGGCCGCATCGAGCAGGGTTCCGCCGATCTTGACCAACAGCCTCACAGCAGTCCCTCGGTCTCCGGGTAGCCCAGCATCAGGTTCAAGTTCTGGATCGCCTGGCCGGCCGCGCCTTTCACCAGGTTGTCAATCGCCGCCACCACCAGGGCCCGGCCGGTACCGGGATCCAGCGCCACGCCCAGATCGCAATAGTTGCTGTGCTGGACGGCGCGCAGATCGGGAAGATGCCCGGGTTCGTAAACGCGGATGAAGGGTTCCTGGCGGTAGCGCTGCTCGTAGATGCCCGCCAGCGCCTCGGCGCCGGCCGAAGCGAGGCTGCGGAAATAGATGGTCTCCAAGATCCCCCGGTCCACCGGCAGCAGTTGGGCGGTGAAGCTGAGCTCGCCCTCCTCCAGCCCGCAATTCAACAGAATCTCCGGCACGTGCCGGTGATCGAAGACCGAGTAGACCGTCAGGTTTTCTTGCACCTCGCAGAAACTGGTGCGCAGGGAGGGCTTGCGCCCGGCGCCGCTGACGCCGGACTTGGCGTCGCAGACCACGCCCGCGTAGGGGTCCACCACGCCCGCTTCAAGCAAGGGGCGGATGGCCAGGCTGGCGGCGGTGGGATAGCAGCCCGGGTTGGCTACCAGGCGGGCGCTGCGAATGCGCTCCCGATAGAATTCCGGCAGTCCGTAGACCGCCTCGGCCAGCAGCGCCGGCTGGGGATGCTCCTGCTTGTACCAGCGGCGGTAATTCTCGGGCGCCCGCAGGCGGAAGGCGCCGCTCAGATCAATCACCTTGGCGCCCGCTTCCAGCAGGGCGGGGGCCAGCTCCAGGGAGACCTCCGGCGGCGTGGCCAGCAACACGGCCGCCAGGCGGTGCTCGCGGACCGCCTCCGGGCTGAGGGCCAGCCGAGCGGGAGCCTGCCGGCCGCGGATCCGCGGCCCGTCCTCGGCCTCCGCGCGGTGCTCCATCAGGACCGGCTCCACCTGCCGGTGCCGCTTGAGCAGTCGGACCAGCTCGGCGCCGCTGTAGCCGCGGAAGCCCACGATGCCCACCCGTCGCTTCATTGCTTCGTTTCCCGGCCCGCGCGGGGCACGATTAAATATTCACCGGATTGAATAAATATAGCACAGCCCGGCCGCCCCGGGGGCGGGGCCGGCCAGCGCCTCAGGATTCGGCGGCCGACTTCTCGGCCAGCTCTCCCAGGATGGGAAGCGAGCAGGTCTGCTCCTGGCTGGTCTTGACCATCATGAAAACCCAGAGCGCCACCAGGCCCAGGCTCAGCAGCTTGTCCAGCCGGAGGTGCGGGCCGGGCAGCATTCGCAAGACCGGTCCCACCACCCAGTCCACGATCAGGTAGGCCACGAACAGGTACAACCCCTGAAAGGCGTGGAAACGCACGGCGTGATCATGCCGGAACCGCTGGGAGGCCAGCACGACAATCGCCGCCAGCCAGCCCAAAAACGGCACGTAGCAGAGCACCGAGGCGGTCCGGGGGCTGAACGCCTCACCGGCCGGCGGCCGGCCCCGCGCCGGCTGCCGGGCGCCGCAGCGGCGGCAATAGCGGTCGGTTTCGGCCACCGCATTTCCGCACTGGCAGCAGTAAGGCATCGCCTGTTGCTCTCCATCCAAGGCTACGACGGCAAGCGCGGGGAAGTTCCCCAGGCGCTGCCGCGTCCCCCAATTATGATACGATCCGGGCCATGCGCGTCACCCTCGCCCTCTGGCTGCTGCTGATCGCCGGCCTCCGGCTGCCGGCCGCAGGCGACCTCGAAATCTACTTCGTTGACGTGGAAGGCGGGCAGGCTACGCTCATTCTCACGCCGGCCGGGCAATCTCTTCTGGTGGATGCGGGCTGGCCCGGCTTCGACGGGCGGGACGCCGCCCGGATCCAGGCGGCCGCCCGCCTGGCGGGCATACGGCAGATTGACTACCTGCTGATGACCCACTACCATCTGGATCACGTGGGCGGCATCGAACCCTTGCTCGAGCGCCTGCCGGTGCGCTGCTTCGTGGACCACGGAGAGAACACCGAAACCGGCCGGAGCGCCGAGACCCTGGCCGCCTCTTACCGGCGGGTCTTGGCCAAAGGCAAGCGGCTGATCGTGAAGCCGGGCGACAGGATCCCCTTGCGCGGCGCCGAAGTGTTGGTGGTGGCGGCCCGCGGGGAGTTGATCGGGCGGCCCTTGCCGGGGGCGGGCGCGCCCAATCCTTACTGCGAGGGCGTTCCCCGCAAGGCGGACGACGCGACCGAAAACGCCCGTTCGGTCGGCTTCCTGCTCAGCTACGGCAAGTTCCGTTTCAGCGATCTGGCCGACCTGACCTGGAACAAGGAACTCGAGCTGGTCTGCCCCGTCAACCGCCTGGGCCCGGTGGACGTCTACCTGGTCAACCACCACGGCATGGATCTCTCGAACTCGCCCGCCTTGGTCTACGGGCTGAAACCGCGAGTGGCGATCCTGAACAACGGCGCCAAGAAGGGCGGCTCGCCCGACGTCCTCCGCCTGATCCGCCGCTCGCCGGGCTTGGAGGATCTCTGGCAGCTTCACTTCTCGCTGGCGGCTAGCCAGCAGGAGAACGCTCCGGAGGACCGGATCGCCAATCCGCAAGCCGACTGCCGCGGCCACTGGCTCAAGCTCACCGCCCGGCGCGACGGCAGCTTCACGGTGACCAACGGCCGCACGGGCGAGAGCCGGACCTACCGCGCGGTTGCCAGGTAGTCGCCCGTCGAGGCGTCCACGAAGATCGAATAACCGCTGGTAGAGACCGAGCGGCCCCAGATCACTCGCCAGGCGGGATTGGGGAAGCGCGGGGTCTTCTCCAGCAGGTAGGTGATGGGGCTGTCGGGGTGCTTCTTGGCGTAGTCGGCGCCCTTCTTCATGGCGGTCTGGTAGGCGGCGGACGCGTCCACCTTGAAAGCCGCCACCGGGAAGGGCGCGGCCTGGCCGCGGGGTCCGACCCAGGTCTCTTCCAGGCCCGCGAAGACTCCTTTATGCAGGTTGCCCTCGGCCTCGATGACCGAATAGGTGATGCGCCGGGCGCGGCCCAGTTTGGGTGAAACGAAGACCGCCTCCCAGGCGNCGCACTTGCCTGCCTGGCAGGGGACCTGTTCCAGCTCGAGGCTGGCCAGGCGCAGCGGGNTGGCGTCCGGCGCCCAACTGCGCGCATAGACGTACATCTGATGGAAGGCCGACTGGGCCGAGATCGGCTCGGGCGGTTTGGGCGGCTCCTTGGGTTTCTCCGCCGTGCGCGGGGCTTCCGAGCAGGCGCTCAACAGCAGCCATAACGGGAGGATCGGGAGGGCGTATCTGAATTTCATGCCGCAAAACCTTCCGCCCCATTCTAGCCGATGCGGCCGCCCGTGTTCGGCCGGCGTATGATCGGAATTCGGCCTTGCTATGACGGAACTTGCTTTCGATGCGCTGGTGAACTCCGACGACGAGGGAATCTACCGGGTGCGCACGCGGGCGCCCGGGCCCGCCGGCTCGCTGCCTCTGACGCACGAGAGGTTGCTGCGGTGGCCCTCGGGCCACCTGTTCGGCTGGACGCAGGACGCCGCGATGGGCTGGGCGCCCGAGGAGCTGGACCGGCCGGAGATCCTGCTGCTCAGCACCCAGGGCGGCGTCCGCGCCCCCGACGGTTCGCCCATCGCCCTGGGCTATCACGTGGGCCACTGGGAAGTCGGCCTGCTGGTGGAAGCGGCGGCGCGCGAGTTGAAGCGGCTGGGCGCCATCCCCTTCGCCGGCTGTGTCAGCGATCCCTGCGACGGGCGCACCCAGGGCACCGCCGGCATGTTCGACAGTCTGGCTTACCGCAACGACGCGGCGATCCTGCTCGGGCGCCTGATCCGCTCACTGCCCACCTGCCGGGGCGTGCTCGGCGTAGCCACCTGCGACAAAGGGTTGCCCGCCATGCTGATGGCGCTGGCCGCCAGCTCCCGGCTGCCCTGCGTGCTGGCGCCCGGGGGCGTGACGCTGCCGCCCGAGGAGGGCGAGGACGCCGGCACGATCCAGTCGGCCGGGGCCCGCTACGCGCACGGGCGGATCACGCTGGAGGAGGCCGCCCGGTACGGTTGCCGCGCCTGCGCCTCCTCGGGAGGAGGCTGCCAGTTCCTGGGCACCGCGGCCAGCTCGCAAGTGGTGGCCGAGGCGCTGGGGATGAGCCTGCCGCACTCGGCCTTGGCGCCCTCGGGGCAGCCGGTCTGGCTGGACATGGCGCGGCGTTCGGCGCGCGCCGTGCTGGCCTTGCAGGCCCGCGGGCTGCGCGTGGCCGACCTCCTCACGCAGGCCTCCCTGCACAACGCCATGATGGTTCACGCAGCCTTCGGCGGCTCGACCAATCTGGTCCTTCACCTGCCGGCGGTGGCGCACGCCGCGGGCCTGCCGCGCCCCACGCGCCGCGACTGGGCGGCGGCCAACCGCCGCGTGCCCCGCCTGGTGGACGCGCTGCCCAACGGCCCGCTCAATCACCCGACGGTGCGCGTCTTCCTGGCAGGAGGCGTGCCGGAGGTGATGCTGCATCTGCGGCGGGCCGGGTTGCTCGAGACCGACGCCCTCACCGTGACGGGCGAGCCGCTGGGCCGCGTGCTGGACTGGTGGGAACATTCCGAGCGGCGGGCCCGCTTCCGGCGCCTGCTGGCCGAGCAGGACGGGACCGACCCCGCCGAGGTGATCATGGATCCGGAGGCGGCGGCGCGGGCCGGCCTCACGCCCACCGTTACGTTCTTGGAAGGCAACCTGGCCCCCGAGGGCGCCCTGGTGAAGAGCACCGCCATGGACCCCGGTGTGGTCGGCCCCGACGGGGTCTACCGCCACCGGGGCCCGGCCCGCGTATTCACCCGGGAGGCCGACGCGGTGGCAGCCGTCAAGAGCGACGGCCCGGACCGCATCCGGGCGGGCGACGTGCTCGTGCTGATGGGGCGGGGCCCCCTGGGTTCGGGCATGGAGGAGATTCTTCAAGTCACCGGGGCCTTGCGACATTTGGAGTTCGGCAAGCGGGTGGCGGTGCTCACCGACGCGCGCTTCAGCGGCGTCTCGACGGGGGCCTGCATCGGCCATGTGGCCCCGGAGGCGCTGGCGGGCGGGCCGATCGGCAAGCTGCGCGACGGGGACCTGATCGAAATCGTGATTGACCGGGTGCGCCTGGAGGGAACGGTCCATCTGGTGGGCGAGGGCGAGCGCTATTTCGGGCCGGAAGAAGGCGCCCGGGTGCTCGCCGCCCGCCGCCCACACCCTCGGCTAGCGCCGGACGCCGACCTGCCGGCGAACACGCGGCTGTGGGCGGCGCTGCAACAGGCCAGCGGCGGCCCCTGGGCCGGCGCGGTCTTCGACCTGGAGCGCATTCTGCGCGTCCTCGAGGCCGGCCGGCGGGCGCTGGAGAATCAGGGGTAGGGTTACTGGAGCGGGTAACCGTGCACCAGCCGGAACAGCCGTCGCCAGCGCGTCTTGTGGAAGAAGTCGCGCGATTCCGCGCTGAGCAGGTGCACGGGCAGCAGCGCCAGGTCCACCAAGAACCACTGCGGGCGGGAGTCGTCGTAGGAGAGATAGATGATCAGGGGTTTGCCGATGATATTCTCCCGCGGCACGAAGCCCCAGTAGCGGCTGTCCAGCGAGGAGTCCCGGTTGTCGCCCAGGGCGAAGTAATGATCGGGCGGCACCACTACCTCGCCGTTGACCACGTGCTTCTGTAACATCTCGACGGCCGGCTCGAACAGCCGCACGTTCGGTTCGGAGGGGAAGTTGTCCCGGTAGGAATCCAAGTAATCGGTCTTCAGATACTTGTAAGGCTCGTAGACCTTCTTGCCGTTCAGGTAGAGCTGTTTGTTCTCGATGCGGATGCGGTCGCCGGGCAACCCGATGCAGCGCTTGACGAAGGTCTGGCGGGTGTCTATCGGATAGCGGAAGACGATGATGTCGCCCCGGCGGATGTCGCGGTAAGGCAACAGATGCTTGCTCAGAGGGCCGGAGGGCGCGTAGGCCAGTTTGTCCACCAGCAGGTGATCGCCGATCAGCAGCGTGTCTTCCATCGAGCCGGTGGGGATGACGAAGGCTTGCACCAGCGTGGTGGTGCCGAAAAGCAGCAGGACGATGGTCACCGTCCACTCGGCGACGGCCCCGCGCGGCCGCTCCGGACGCCGGGGCGAGACCTTCCCGGATTGCGAATCCATGACTTTGACCTTTTCGGGCTCCACGGGCCTCCTTGCTCGAGCGACGGCTCTTTCATTGTACGCAAGGCGGCGGCCCGTCCGGGGCCCCCCGCCGCGCGGCCCCGGTTTTGAGGTAGGCTGAATCGGAATGCATGGCTGATTACGGACTGACCTCGCGGGAGCTGGGCATCCTCGCTCGCCTGA
>JGI24187J35170_1000412_pt1 | contig 19026 bp, 19 predicted proteins | sample YNPBryBLVA2012_FD_35170 | JGI IMG/M metagenome (IMG submission 35170)
GCAAGTACTCAGCCGCCGGCCCGCGGACCGGTTCGGCTTCCACCCAGACGAACCGGCCGCCGCGCCAGTCCACGCGCCTCATGCGCCAGGCGCCGCCGCGCCGCACCGCCTGATCCACCGGGAGCGCGTCGAAGAACTCGTGGGCGAAGACCACGCCCGTAAACGCCTCGGGCAGCGCGCCCCGGCCGATCTCGACGGGCAGGTAGCGCCAGGCGGAGAAGGCTTCGGCCATCTCGCCCCGACCGGCGCCCAGTTCGACCAGGGTGAAGTCGGCGGGCGATCCCAGGCTCTCCCAGAGGGAGCGCACCAGGCGGGCCATGAGCAGGCCGAAGACCGGCTGGAGCTGCTCGGCGGTGAAGTAGTCTCCGGAGCGGCCGAACGGATCGCGGCCGCAGCGGTAGTAGCCGTGCTCGGGGTGATAGAGAGCCAGCTCCATGAAGCGGCTGAAGCGAAGGGGGCCGCGGCGGGCGATGAGCGCGCGCAGGATTTCCTCCAGGGGCGTCATCTACGCTACGATCATACCCGTGCCCCTGCCTGAGACGGTGCGCGTCAAACTCAGCCCGGAGAACGCCGGCTACGTCTCGCTGGCCCCGGTGGTGACGCGCGACATGCCGCTGGGCGAGCTGATCGAGTTGATGCTGGGGGTGGCGGGCAAGAGCGCCGAGCGGATCGCGGAGTTGCTTCGGGCAGGCGCGCTGGTGCACGGCGCGACGCGCTTCCGCTGGCAGGGATTCCCGGCCGAGCCGGCCGAGCTGGCCGGGCTGCTGGCGGCGTTTCCCGACCCGGAGCCTTCGCGCCCTTTCTCGGCCGCGCGGTGCGTGCGCGCCGTGCTGAGCGGAGGCGGCCGGCGCCTGGAGATCTCGCGGGAGGCCGGGGAGCGCCGCCGCTGGTTGAGGCGCGCGAGCTTCTGGGAAGCGCTGCTCAGTCTGGCGGCCGAAGCGCCGGTGGAATACCGCGAGTACTGCTACCAGGAGCGGGCCGATTGCTACCGGCTGCGGCTGACGCCGGCCGCCGCCGAGGGCCTGCGGCGCCAGGCCGGGCTGCTGCGCTACAGCGCGCTTGAGCAGCGCGTACGCGGGGCGCGATTCGAGCAGGTGGACTTCTACGTCCGGCGGGCGTGAGGTGCGGCCCGCCGCGCCGGGCCGGGCCAAGTAGTATACTGAAGCGCCCGAGGAGGAGAGATGCTGCCCGATTACATCCGCCGAGCCGTTCCCGTACCCTCCGATCAGCGCAGGCCGTGGTATGCGAGCACGGCGCCCAGCTACGCGGGGGTCTTTCTGTGGGTCGCCTTTTACCAGGCCATCGCCGTGGGCGTCATCAACCGCGCCGGGCTGGGAGTGTGCCTGCTGGCCCTGGCGGCGGCCGGCCTGTTGAGCTACGGCCTGTACTACTACGTGCCGGCCATGCTGGGCATGAAGACCGGCTATCCGCTGTACGTGGTGGGCAGTTCGACTTTCGGCACGCGGGGCGGTTACCTGATGCCCGGCTTGCTGATGGGGCTGCTGCAAGTGGGCTGGTTCGCGGTGAGCACCTATTTCTCGACGCTCTACCTCCTGAGCGGCTTCCGGGCCGAAGCCCGGCCTCGCACCTTGCTGTTCACCGTGGTGGCGGTGTTGTGGGGCTACGCCATGGCCTTCGTGGGCATCAAGGGGATCGCGTACGTGGCCCGGGTGGCGCTGTACCTGAACGCCATCGCCCTCCTGATGGTGCTGGCGGTGTTCCTGAAGACCGCCGGCGGGCTGGCCGGGCACGCGCCCAGCGAGCCGGCGCCGTGGGCGGCCTTCGCGCTGCTGGTGCAGATGGTGATCGGCTTCTTCGCCACGGCGGGCGCGGCGGGCGCGGACTTCGGCATGAACAACCGGGATGCACGCGACGTGCGGCTGGGCGGCCTGGTGGGCATCGCCCTGGCGGTGGTTTACGCCGGCGGCCTGCCGCTGCTGTCGGTGGCGGGAGCCCGCGTGCTCTATCCGCACCTGGAGGCCTACACCTACGACGCCGTCATCGGGGCCCTGGGCGGCTGGCTGGCCAGCGCCATGTTCTTCCTGTTCGCCCTGGCCTCGATTGCGCCGGCCTGCTTTTGCGCCTTCATCGCGGGCAACAGTTTCGCCACGATGATCCCGAGCGTGCCGCGGGCCGGGTCGCTGCTGACCGGAGTGACGGTGGCGATCGTGCTGGCGGTCACGGGTGCGGCCCAGAACCTGATCGGCTTCTTCACCATCGTAGGGGCCAGCTTCGGCCCGATCTGCGGGGCGATGACGGCGGACTACCTGCTGGCCGGAAAGCGGTGGGCCGGCCCGCGCGAGGGCATCAACTGGGCGGGCTACGGCGCGTGGGCGCTGGGCTTTCTGGTGGGCATCCTGCCGTTTCTGCCCATTCCGGCCGAGTGGCAGAGCCGGATTCAGCCGGCGGTGGTGTACAGCTACCTGACGGGGTTCGTGGTCTACGCGGCGCTGGCCAAGGCGGGGCTCCAGCCCGAGGTGGTTCCGCTCGAGGCGGGATCGGGGCCGAAGGCGGCCGAGGCCTGATTCAGCGCCTGGCGCGGGAGCGCCGGACGCGGGTCTTGATGACGATCGGGGCGCCCTGAAAGCCGAAGCGCTCGCGGATGCGGTTGACCAGGTAACGCTCGCGCGAGAAGTGCAGCGGCTCGGGGCGGTCGGTAAAGACGACGAAGGTGGGAGGGCGCACGGAGGCCTGGGTAAGATAAAGGATGCGCGGCTCGGCCTGAACCTTCAGCTCGGCCAGCAGGCGATTCAACTCCCCGGTCGGAATGCGCTGGGAGGCGGCGCGGTAGGCCTCGCGAACCAGCTCGAACAGGCGGGGAACGCCGGCGCCGGTGAGCGCGGAAACGAAGGCCACCGGGGCGTAGTCGAGGAACTTGAGTTCCCCTCGGAGGAGGCGCTCGAAGGCCGGCCGATCGCGTCCGCTTCTCAAGTCCCACTTGTTGACGCAGCAGATCAGGGCCCGGCCCTGCTGATGGGCGTAACCGGCGATGGCGGCGTCCAGGCCCACGACGCCCTCGGCGGCGTCGAGCACCAGCAGCGCCACGTCGGCCAGGCGGATGTGGCGGCGGGCCATCATGACGCTCAGCTTCTCGGCCATCAGGCGGGTCTTGCCTTTGCGGCGAATGCCCGCCGTGTCCACGAAGACGTAGGGGACGCCGTCGCGCACCACGGTCTCATCCACCGCGTCGCGCGTGGTGCCCGGAGTGGGAGAGACGATGGCGCGCTGCTGGCCGACCAGCGCATTGAGCAGGGTGGACTTGCCCACGTTGGGCCGCCCGATGATGGCCACTCGGATGGCGGGGGCGGGGGGAGGCGGCTGGCTGAGCGGGAAGCCGGCGGTGACGTGCTCCAGCAGCTCGTCCAGGCCCAGGTGGTGCTCGGCGGAAACGGCGAAGACATCGGGAATGCCCAGGCTGTGGAAGTCGTGAACCAGCTCCTCGCGCGCCGGGACGTCAATCTTGTTGACCGCCAGGGAGACCGGCTTGCCCAGCCGGCGCAGCAGTTGCGCCAGATCGCGATCGGCGGCGGTGATCTCGCTCCGCCCGTCTATCAGAAAAATGATGTGGGCGGCGCGCTCCAGGGCTACGCGGGCCTGCTTGAGGATCTGGGCGGGGAGGTCGGCGGACTCGCTGGGCAGCAGGCCGCCGGTGTCCACCACCTGGAAGCGGCGCCCGGCGTAGAGCGCCTCGCCGTGGAGGCGGTCGCGGGTGATGCCGGGCTCGTCGCCCACGATGGCGCGCCGCCGGCCGGTGATGGCATTGAACAGCGTGGACTTGCCGACGTTGGGTCTGCCCACGATCACCACCGAGGGCAGGGGCTGCTCCATAATTACACTGTACGAAAAGGCCCCGGATGCCGGCTTCCGCGCCCTACTATCCGATCTTCCTGGACCTGCGGGAGAAGCCCGTGCTGGTGGTGGGCGCCGGTGCGGTGGCCCTGCGCAAGACGCGCGGGTTGCTGGAGGCGGGAGCGCGCGTGACGGTGGTGGCGCCCCGCTGGAGGCCGGAGTTCGAATCGCTGCCCGTGCGCCTGGCGCCGCGGCGCTTCCGGAGCTCGGATTTGCGCGGCGCCTGCCTGGTGTTCACCGCCACCGATGACCGCCGGGTGAACCGGCGCGTGGCGCTGGAGGCCAAGCGGCGGGGCATTCCCGTCAACGTGGCCGACGCGCCGGCCGAGTGCGATTTCCTGGTTCCGGCCCGGGTGCGCTCGGGGGAGTTCCAAGTGGCGATCTCGACCGGGGGCCGCAACCCGCGGCTGGCCGCCGAGCTGCGGCGCAAGCTGGAGACCCTGCTGGGCGAGCCGGGCGGCTGAAGCCACGGCCCTCAGGGGCGGTCGCCTGAGGGCGACGAGGGCCGGGTTTCCTCGCCGACGCCGGCCAATCCGCCGGTGATCAGCTTGTAAAGCACGCGGTTTTCAGGCACCTTGGACTCGACGAAATCCACGCCTTCGGCTGTGATGGCCAGCTCCCCGCTGTCGCCCCGGTGGACCAGGTTCTTCTGCTTCAAATACCAGGTGGTGAACTCCAAGTGCTCGCGGGGGATGGACATNAGGGATTCCAGATCGAGCATCGAGAGCGAGGGCGCCTCCGGGTTGGTCCGCCGCCGGCTGTACAGCAGGCAGAGGATGCCCAAGCGCCGGTTGGCCTCGGCCTCGACGCCCACCACGAATTCCCGCATCTCGAAGACCGGCAAGGGCTGGAGGCGTTGTGCCTGGTACTTGGCGTTGTAGGCGGCGCGCCGGTCGGGGTCCGAGAGCACCTGGTAGGCCTGCTGGAGCAGCAGGAAACGCTCGCGATCGCCGGTGGCCGGGTTGTCCGGGTGATAGCGGGCGGCCAGCATGCGGTAGACACGCTGGATGGTCTGCGGCTCGGCGTTGGGGCTGATCTGGAGCAGCTCGTAGTAATCTACGAAATCTTCCATAGAGGCGAGGGGGGCCGGCGGCGGGGGGCGCCGCGGCCGCTTCCTGAGTTATAGCACGGGGCCGGGCGGGGGGCAAAGCGAGCACTGGGGCCGGCCGGCTGGCGCGGTCGGGGAAAAAAGTTGAGCCCGGGCGGGGCGATCTGTGGTAGAAAGGGATATAGAGATATCAAGATCCGAATATCTCTGAGCCGGCCATGCGCCCCCGCGACACCAACCATCCCCTCTGCCGCCCAGCCCCCCGGCTGCGCACGGCCCGGATCCGCGTCAAGTTCGCCCCTCCCCGCCGCCATCCGAATGTGCGACACCGGCATCCGCGCGGTGCCGACCGTGATCGTGCTCCTTTCCTCCCTGGGCGGGGAGGGGCCTCAGGTACCGGTTGCCGGATTCCGGCGCAGGTCGCCTGGTCTGGAAGCTGGATGTGGCGCACCCACCTGGGTCGAATGCCTGGATCCCTCGCCTACCCCCCCTTAACCCAGGCATTTTCACCTCCTAGCTACTCCGACCCCGCCGTGGGTGAGCGTCTCGAGCCGGTTTGGTTCGAGGCGCCGCCCAGGCGCCAGCCGCAGGGCCAGGCGGCCCGCGCCGGTCCGGACCGGCTCGGGCAACAATCCAAGCGGATCGAGCAGGCGACCAAGTAGATTGCCGGGAGCCAGCGTATGGAGGCGCACGCCGCCGCCCCACCCCCCTGCTTCGAGATCACGCTGGAGAATCTCTTCGAATTTCCCCAAGGCCGCCGGGTGCTGAGCTGCATCCAGTGCGGGATGTGCGCCGGCGCCTGCCCGTATGGGGACGTGATGGACTACCCGCCGCGCCGGATCATCGCCATGTTGCGGGCCGGGCTGCTGGAGAAGGTCTTCCAAAGCGACGGCCTGCTGGCCTGCGTGGCTTGCTACGCTTGCATGGCCAAGTGCCCGCGGGACATCCGGCTGACGGAAGTGCTGCTGCCGCTGGTCAAGGAGCAGGTCTTCCTGAACCTGCCGGAGACCCCGGCCGAGCTGCACCGCGCCCTGGAGAACACGCTGCGCTACGGCAACCCGGCGGGCGAGTCCTCGCGCAAGCGGGCGGCCTGGGTCAAGACCGCGGGCGTGCCGATCCGCATCCTGCCGGAGGACCCGCGGCCGACCGACGTGTTGTGGTTCGTCGAGTGCCAGAACTCCTATCATCCGCGCGGGCAGGACGTCAGCCGGGCGACGGCCCGGATCTTCCACGCCCTGGGCCTGGATTTCGCCATCCTGGGCAACGAAGAGAAGTGCGCCGGCGAATGCGCCCGGCTGCTGGGAGAGACCGGGCTGTTCGACACCTTGATGGACTACAACATGGCGGTCTTCGCCAAGTATCGCTTCAACCGGATCGTGACCTCAGGGGCGCACGCTTACGACGCCTTCGTATATCANTACCCCGAGCGCGGCTTCCGCTACCCGGTCGAGCAGACCACGCCCTATCTGGCGCGNCACTTGGAGCGGCTCCGGCCNTTGCTGACGCGCAAGCTGCCTTACGCGGTGACCTACCACGATTCCTGCTGCCTGGGCCGCCACAACAGGTTTTACGAGGAGCCCCGCGCGCTGCTGCGCGCCATCCCGGGAGTGCGCCTGCTGGAGATGGCGCACAACCGCATCAACGCCATCTGCTGCGGTGGGGGCGGAGGAGGGATGTGGCTGGATACCTACTACAAAGCCAAGGGCGCCGACCGGGTGATCGAGCTGCGCGGGCTGGGGACGGGTCTGGGCGTACGGGCCGCGGCGGAGGTCTTCTCAGCGGCGCTCTCGAGCATCCCGGGGGTGTTGCCCGCCGAGCTGATCCTCACCGGGGCGCAAGCCATCGAGGACTTGGACGGGTTGCTGGCGCCGCTGGTGGCCCACCGGCTGGGTTGGCCCTACTAGGGCATCGTCACCGCAGTGGGCGAACTGAGCGATCGCACGGCGGCGGTGGTGAAGGAGTTCCCCGGCGGCTACCGGGGTGAGTTCCGCATCGCCCTGCCGGCGGTGCTGGGCGTGCAGGCGGCCGAAAAGCCGCCGCGTTATGTTCCGGTGGCCAAAGTCCGAGCAGCGATGAAGGCGGCCAAGATCGAGGCGGTGCAAGCGCCGGCGGGCGGGCCGGCCCCTTNGGAGGGGCTGGAAGTGCTCGAGCTGGCCAAGCCCGAGGCCGCCCGGCAGGCCGAAATTCTGCAAGGCGCGCCGGAGGAGGCGGCGGCCAAACTCTGCGCGCTGCTGGCCGAGCGCGGACTGCTCTGAAGGGCGGTTCTGGCGGGGCACGATTGCCTGGCGCTGGCCGAGGAGCTGGGCTGCAGTCCTGGGCGGCGCGCCCGAGCATGTGGAAGGGATGAAGGACGCGGCCCTCATTGTCGCCGTCAACACGGATCCGCGGGCCCCGATCTTCCGCGTGGCCCACTACGGCATCGTGGCGGACGCGCTGGAGGTGCTGCCGGCGCTCAGCGAGGCGATCCGAGCCCGCAAAGGCTGACCCGATGCACGACCCGGCGGGGGGCGCCATTCTGGGCGCACCGGCACGCCTGCTGTTGTGGGTGCTGGCGCTGGTTTCGGTGACGCTGTTCTTGCGTGGGGTGCTCCGCTACGTCCGGGTGCTGGCCCGGGCCCGGCCGGAGCCCCGCTGGGATCGGGCCTGTCCGGCGCTGGCCAGCGGCTACGCGCTCTCGCCCAAGGCGCTCATGCACCAGGTGAAGGACCTAGTGCGGGCTTCGCTGGCTGGGACGCCGGACGGGGCGAGGCTGTTGGGCGAGCGGGTCAAGCCGGAGGAGGTCTGGGCTTGCATGACGTGCCTGGCCTGCATCCGCCGCTGCCCGGTCTCGAACGAGCACCTCCCAGTGCTCATCGAGTTGCGCAGGCGGCTGATGGCGGAGGGCGTGCTGGACGGGCCGCTTCAGCAGGCGCTTCAGAACCTGGCCCGCTACGGCAACAGCCTGGGCCAATCGGCCCGCAACCGGGCCAGGTGGACGGTGGGCCTGGAGCCCAAGATCAAGGACGCCCGCAAGGAGCCGGTGAGCTGGCTGTGGTTCACCGGCGACTACGCGGCCTACGACCCGCGGGTGCAGGCCGCCACGCGGGCGCCGCCACCTACCACGATCCCTGCTACCTGGGCCGCTACAACGGCACTTACGAGGCGTCCCGGCGGATCCTGCGGGCCCTGGGCTTGACGCTCAACGAGATGCCCCGCCACGGCAGCCGGTCCTACTGCTGCGGGGCGGGCGGAGGGCGCATGTTGTGCGTAGGCTGCCTGGAGTGCGTCGAGGCTTGCGTCTACAAGCAGCCCAAGTTCAGCGACGAGTTCAATCTGGGACTGAGCAAGCGCAAGCCGGTCTACCTGCCCTTTCCCCAGGCCGTGCCGCAGGTGGTGGTGATTGATCCGGAGACCTGCATCGAATTCAAGAGCGGCAAATGCAAGAAGACCTGCATCGAGGCCTGCGGCGAGCGCCAGGCCATTGACCTGAAGCAGCAGGAGCGCATCGAGACCATCGAGGTGGGCGCCATCATCCTGGCCACCGGCTTCCAGGTCTTCGACGCCCGGCGCATCCCGTATTACGGCTACGGACAATATCCCAACGTCTACACCTCGCTGGAAGTCGAGCGGCTGGTGAACGCGGCCGGGCCGACGGGCGGCGAACTGGTGCTGCGCGACGGGCGCAAGCCGCGCGCGGTGGGCATCGTGCACTGCACGGGGAGCCGCGACGAGCGCACCAACCGCTGGTGTTCGCGCGTCTGCTGCATGTATTCGCTCAAGCTGGCCCACCTGGTCAAGGAGAGGACGGGGGCGGAGGTCTACAGCTTTTACATTGACATGCGCACGCCGGGCAAGGCCTTCGAGGAGTTTTACAACCGGGTGGCGGAGGAGGGCGTGCGCTTCGTGCGGGGCAAGGTGGCCGACATCTATCCGGCCGACGGCGACGGGCGCCTGATCGTTCAGGTGGAGGACACCCTGCTCTGCCAGGTGCGGAAGGCGCCGGTGGACATGGTGATCCTGGCGGTCGGGCTGGAGCCCAAGGCCGACGCCCAGCAGGTCCGCCGGCTGTTCAACATTTCCTGCTCGGGCGAGGGATNCTTCCTGGAGCGCCACCCGAAGCTGGCCCCGGTCANNACCTTCACGGACGGGATCTACCTGGCGGGCTGCTGCCAGGGGCCCAAGGACATCCCGGATACGGTAGCTCAGGCGGGGGCGGCGGCGGCCGAAGCGTTTTCGCTGCTGGACGCGGGCTCGATCGAGCTGGAGCCCAACACCGCCTACGTGCTGGAGGAGGCCTGCTCGGGCTGCAAGACCTGCATCGGGTTGTGCCCGTACAGCGCCATTTCCTTGCGGGCGGAACGCAATGCGGCGGCCATCAACGAAGCGCTTTGCAAAGGCTGCGGGACGTGCGTGGCGGCCTGCCCGTCGGGTTCGATCGGGCAGCACCTGTTCGAGGACGAGCAGATTCTGGAGGAGGTAGCCGGGGTTCTGGCGTAGGGGGCTGCGCCAAATGCACACCCTGGGGTCGGCGAAATGACGCAGCGGGGCAGGCGGCGGGGGAGGAGGGGAGCGGCAGGCCTTTGGATTTTAAGACCTTAAGATCTTAATACCCTATGGTCCGTAAAGTGCACTCCTTCCCGCTCGGGGGCCCGGCCCCACAGGCCGCCGCCCGGAAAGGCTCCNACCGCCGCATGATGAAAATGGGTTTCGGCCGCACCCTGCGCTACCANCGGGAAGCCGATCCGNTCTGGGCGGACGGCTTGCGCCGCCTGCCCGGCTGCGAGGCCNTCTTCCAATGCCTTCAGTGCGGGACCTGTTCGGGCGCCTGCCCCCTCTCCATTTACATGGATTTCACGCCTCGCCGGATCGTGGCCNTGGTGCGGGAGGGNTTCCATGAGGACGCGCTGGCNTGCCAGACCATCTGGCTGTGCGCCTCCTGCTACGCCTGCGCGGTTCACTGTCCGCAGGAGATCCGCATCACCGATCTGATGTACACGCTGAAGCGGGAGGCCATCCGGCGGGGCCTGTANCCCAAGCGCCTGCCNATNCCNGTGCTGGCGCGCGAGTTCTACCGCATGGTCCAGCAGCGCGGGCGCAGCTCGGAGTTCTGGCTGGTGCTCAAGATGGCCCTGCGCTCGAATCCGCTGGTTCTGGCCGGCATGGCCCGCACCGGCTGGCAGCTCCTGCGCACCGGGCGGCTGTCGCTGCGGCGGGAACGCATCGGGCGGCTGGAAGAGCTTCAGCGCGAGCTGGCGGCGGCCCGGGAGGCCGGCTGATGCCCGCAGGACGCTATCTCTACTTCCCGGGGTGCTCGCTGCGAGCCACCGGCGTGGCTTACGAAGAGAGCCTGCTGGAGTTGTTCCGGCGGCTGGGCCTGCGGCTGGAGGAACTGGAGGACTGGAACTGCTGCGGCGCCACTTCCTACATGGCGATTGACGAGGGCGCGGCCTTCCTGCTGTCGGCCCGCAACCTGTCGCTGGCGCGGCAGCAGGACGAGCGTTGCGATCTGGTGGCGCCGTGCAGCGCCTGCTACCTGGTGCTGCGCAAGACCCAGGATTACGCCTCCCGCTATCCGGAGATCCGCCGGCGCCTGGACGACTCGCTGGCCAGCGCGAGCCTGACGCCGCTGGATTCCGTCCGGGTGCGGCATCCGCTGGAGGTCCTTTACAACGACATCGGTCCCGAGGAACTGCGGTCGCGCGTGGTGCGGCCCTGGCGCGGCGGCCGGCTGGCCTGCTATTACGGCTGCCAGGCGATCCGCCCCTACGACGAGGTAGACCGCCCGTACGATCCGCGCCGCATGGACGAGCTGCTGGAGGCGGTCGGCGCGCCGACTGTGACCTACTCGCTCAAGACCAAATGTTGCGGCGGCTCACTGACCGGGACCATCCACGAGGTGGGCTTGCGGTTGAACTACATCCTGCTGAAGGAGGCGGCCCGCAAGGGGGCCGAGGCGATGGTGACCATCTGCCCGCTCTGCCAGTTCAATCTGGACGCCTATCAGCACGAGATCCGGCGGCAGAGCGGGGAGGCGCTCGACATGCCGGTGCTGTACTTCACGCAGGTCCTGGGCTGGGCGCTGGGAGCCGATCCGGAAAAGCTGGGGCTTCGGCGCGCCATCTCGGGCCAGGACCTGATCCGGCGCTGGTTTGCCGTTCCGGCCAGGGCGGAGGCCTATGTTTGAGGCCCTGAGGCACGAGACAGGCGGGGCGCAGGACGGCCCGGTCCGCATCGGGGTTTACGTCTGCCATTGCGGAGCCAACATCGCGGCGGTGGTGGACGTCGAGGAGGTGGCCCGCTACGCCGCGGGCCTGCCCGGCGTGGCGGTGGCGCGGGATTACAAGTACATCTGCTCGGACCCGGGCCAGGAGCTGATCCGCCAGGACGTGAAGGACCACCGGCTGAACCGCATNGTGGTGGCCTCCTGCTCGCCNCACCTGCACGAGCACACNTTCCGCCGCGCGCTTGCGGCCGCCGGCCTGAATCCCTACCTGCTTCAGATGATCAACATCCGGGAGCAGGTCTCCTGGGTGCATGAGGACCGCCGCCGGTCCACGGAAAAGGCGTGCGATCTGGTGCGGGCGGCCGTGCGGCGCGTCCGGCGGCACCGGCCTCTGGAAGAGCTGCGCGTGCCGATCCATCCCGACGTGCTGGTGGTGGGAGGCGGCATCGCGGGCATCCACGCCGCCCTCACGCTGGCCAACGCGGGCAAGCGGGTCTATCTGGTCGAGCGCCAGCCCTCGATCGGCGGCCATATGGCCCTGTTCGACAAGACGTTCCCCACGCTGGACTGCGCGGCCTGCATCCTGACGCCCAAGATGTCGGCCGTCAAAGCCCATCCCCGCATCACGCTCTGGACGCTTTCCGAGGTGACGCGGGTGGAGGGCTACGTGGGCAACTACCGGGTCGAGGTGACCCGCTGGCCGCGCTACGTTCGCGAGGATCTGTGCGCCGGCTGCCTGGAGTGCATCGAGGCCTGCGTCTACAAGGAGGCCAAGTTTCCCGACGAGTTCAATCTGGGTCTGGGCAAGCGCAAGCCGATCTACCTGCCTTTCCCCCAGGCGGTGCCTCAAGTGCCGGTGATTGATCCGGCCACCTGCATCCAGTTCAAGTCGGGCAAGTGCAAGAAGACCTGCATCCAGGCCTGCGGCGAGCGGCGCGCCATTGATCTGGGCGCCACGGCGACCATCGAGCAGATCCAAGTGGGAAGCATCATCGTGGCCACCGGCTTCCGTACCTTCGATCCGGTCCGGGCNCCGGACTACGGCTACGGTGTCTACCCCAACGTGTACACGTCGCTGGAGGTCGAGCGGCTGGTNAACGCCTCGGGNCCGACCGGGGGCGAGGTGCGGCTGCGGGACGGNCGGCGGCCNGCTTCGGTGGGCATCATTCACTGCGTGGGCTCGCGCGACCGGAAGCAGAACCGCTGGTGCTCGAGGGTCTGCTGCATGTACTCGCTGAAGCTGGCGCACTTGATCCGGGAGCGGACCGGGGCGGAGGTGTTCAACTTTTACATTGANATGCGCACGCCGGGCAAGGGCTTCGAGGAGTTCTACCAGCAGTTGCTGGAGGAAGGNGTGCACTTCNTCCGNGGCCGGGTGGCCGAGGTGACCGATTGGGCCCTGGACCCCAGCGAGGAAGGCAAGCTCGTGCTGCGCGTGGAGGACACCCTGCTGGGCGCCGTGCGCCGCATTCCGGTGGACATGGTGGTGCTGGCGGTGGGCCTGGAGCCGCAGGCCGATGCGGAACAACTCCGGCGCCTGTTCAACATCAGTTGCTCGAAGGAGGGTTTCTTCCTGGAGCGCCATCCCAAGCTGGCGCCGGTGAGCACCTTTACCGACGGCGTTTTTGTGGCCGGCTGCTGCCAGGCGCCGAAAGACATTCCGGACACGGTGGCGCAAGCCGGCGCGGCGGCGGCCGAGGCGCTGGCGCTGATTGACACCGGCTACGTCGAGCAGGAACCCAACACCGCTTACGTGTTGGAGGAGCACTGCTCGGGCTGCGGCGCCTGCCTGGCGATGTGCCCGTACTCGGCCATCTCGATGGCCGAGAGCGGGGGCCGGCGGCGGGCGCAAATCAATCCGGTGCTCTGCAAGGGTTGCGGGACCTGCGTGGCGGCCTGCCCATCCGGCTCGATCCGCCAGAACCTCTTCGAAGACGAAGAGATCTTCGAGGAGACCGAAGGAGTGGTGGCTTATGCCTGAGCGATCCGGCGCGGGCCTGCCCGCCGAAGGGGAGAGCTTCGAACCGAAGATCGTAGCGTTCTTCTGCAACTGGTGCACGTACCTGGCCGCCGATCTGGCGGGGACCTCGCGCCTGCGGTACGCCCCGAACATCCGGGTGGTGCGGGTGATGTGCTCGGGCCGGGTGGACCCCCAGTTCGTGCTGGAGGCTTTCGCCCGGGGCGCCGACGGTGTGCTGATCGGCGGTTGCCACCCGGGGGATTGCCACTACCAGGAAGGCAACTACAAAGCCCTGCGGCGCTACCACCTGCTGCGCCGCATGCTGGGCCAGTTGGGTATCGAACCGGAGCGCTTCCGGCTGGAGTGGATCTCGGCCTCCGAAGGCGAGCGGCTGAGAGCGGTGGTCAACGACATGGTGGAGAAGGTGCGCGCGCTGGGGCCGTTTCGCGGCCCCCGGCTGGCGCAGCCCGTCCGGGAGACCGTAGCGCCATGAAACCCAAGGTGGCCTTCTATTGGTGCGCGGCTTGCGGCGGTTGCGAGGAAGCGGTCGTGGATCTGGCTGAGAAGCTGCTCGAGGCGGCCGCCGCCGTGGAGATCGTTTTCTGGCCCGTGGCGCTGGATTTCAAACGGGCCGACGTGGAGGNGCTGCCGGACGGATCCCTNGCGGCGNCCTTCATCAACGGCGCAATACGCAGCGCCGAGCAAGAAGAGATGGCCCGGCTGCTCAGGCGCAAGGCCCGGGTGGTGATCGCCTTCGGATCCTGCGCGCAGGCCGGGGGCGTTCCGGGCCTGGCGAATCTCTACCAGCGCGCCGACCTGCTGGAGACCGTCTATCGCAGGGCGCCGAGCATGAGCGGCCCGGGCAGCCCCCTACCCCAGCTTCACTACCAAGAGGACGGCTGCCGCCTGGAGCTGCCGGAGTTGTTCGATTCCGTCCAAGCCTTGTCTCAGGCAATCCCGGTAGACTATTCGATTCCCGGCTGCCCTCCCACCCCCGAGCTGCTGGCCGAGGCGATTGCCGCCCTGCTGGCCGGAAAGCTGCCTGAGCCGGGCGCCGTGTTGGCGCCGGACCGAGCCCTCTGCCAGGATTGCCCCCGACGGGACAGCAAGCCCGAGCAGCTCCTGATCACCCAGTTCAAGCGGCCTCACGAGGTCCTGGTCGAGACCGACAAGTGCCTGCTGGCCCAGGGGCTGCTATGCCTGGGACCGGCCACCCGCGCCGGCTGCGGGGCCAGGTGCATCGAAGGCAACATGCCCTGCACCGGTTGTTTCGGCCCCACCAGCCGGGTGCGCGATTTCGGCGCCAAGGCGCTTTCGGCCACCGCATCCCTGGTGGGCAGCAACGACGAGGCTGAAATTTTGCGGATCCTGGAGAAGATCCCCGATCCGGTGGGAACCTTCTGCCGCTACAACCTGCCGGTTTCGGTGCTGGCCAACGCGCGCCGGCCGGCAGGCGCAAGTCAGTGAGGTGAAGCCATGGGCGAGACCACGACCCGGCGCAGGATCACGATAGATCCCGTGACCCGTCTGGAGGGGCACGGGCGGATCGAGATCTTTCTGGACGATCAGGGGGCGGTGGATCGGGCCTACTTCCAGGTGCCCGAGCTGCGGGGCTTCGAGAAGTTCGCCCAGGGGCGCCCGGCCGAGGACATGCCCCAGATCACCTCGCGCATTTGCGGCGTCTGCCCCACCGCTCACCACATGGCCTCGACCAAAGCGCTGGACGCGCTTTATCAGGTCGAGCCGCCGCCGGCCGCTAAAAAGATCCGGGAGCTGGTCTACTCGACCTTCATGGTGGAGGACCACGCGCTGCATTTCTACTTCCTGGGGGGCCCGGATTTCATCGTGGGACCCCAGGCGCCTGCCGCCCAGCGCAACGTGCTGGGCGTGGTCGCCAAGGTAGGCCTGGAGACCGCCCAGAAGGTGATCGCCATGCGGCGCAAGCTGCGCGAGCTCCTGGCGCTGGCGGGCGGCAAAGCCGCCCACCCGGTCTTCGGACTGCCGGGCGGGGTGGCCAAACCCCTGGGCGAGGAGGGACGAGCGCGCTTCCGGAGCGTGGCGGCGGAAGCGGTGGACTTCGCCCGGTTCACCCTCGAGCTGTTCGAGAAGCTCGTGCTGGCCGACAGCGATTACCTGGAGCTGATCCGCTCGGAAGCCTTTACCCACCGGACCTATTACATGGGCTTGGTGGACGAGCGCAACCGGGTCAACTTCTACGACGGGGCCGTCCGCGTAGTGACCCCGGAGGGGCACCGCTTCGCGCGCTTCAGCGCCGAGCAGTATTTGGACTACGTGGCCGAGCGGGTCGAACCTTGGAGCTACATGAAGTTCTGCTACCTCAAACCGGTAGGCTGGCGCGGCTTCACCGACGGAGTGGACAGCGGCGTCTATGCCGTCGCTCCGCTGGCCCGGCTGAACGCCGCCGAGGACATGGCCACGCCGCTGGCCCAGGAGGCCTACGAGAAATATTTCGGGACGCTGGGCCGGCCGGTGCACCACACTCTGGCCAACCACTGGGCGCGCTTGATCGAGCTGTTGTATGCCGCCGAGCGGATGAAACAGCTCGCCGAGGACCCCGAGATCGCAACTCCCCATGTGCGCACGCTGCCCTCCACCGCGCCGCGCGAAGGCGTCGGCGTGGTGGAGGCGCCGCGTGGCACGCTGATCCACCATTACCGCACGGACGCCAACGGGATCATCCAGCAGGCCAACCTGATCGTGGCTACGCAGAACAACGCTGCGCGCATCTCGCTTAGTGTCGAGCAGGCCGCGCGCCGCCTGATCTCCGGCCGGGAGGTCTCCGAAGGACTGCTGAACATGGTCGAGATGGCCTTCCGCGCCTACGATCCCTGCCTGGGTTGCGCCACGCATTCGCTGCCCGGGAGCATGCCGCTGTGGATCCAGGTGCGCGGCCCGAAGGGAGAGCCCCTCGCTATGCTGCGCCGGGACAGCGATGGAACCGTCCGCCGCAGTTGAGCAGCGCGCGGTCCGCCTGCTCGGGTTAGGCAACGAACTGATGGCCGACGATGCCTTCGGCCTGCTGGTTGCCCGCCGGGCGGCCGAGCTGTACCCGGAGCTCGAGGTGGCGTCAAGTTCGGAAGCCGGCCTCGGCCTGTTGGATCATCTGACGGGCATCTCGCGCCTGATCATCGTGGATACGATTCAAACCGGGAGCTGCGCCCCGGGGACGATCCACATCTTCCGGGCTGACGAGCTGCGCGCGGCCCCGGGAGGATCGCTGCACGGCGCCGGCCTGCCGGAGGCGCTGGCGCTGGCGCGCAAGCTGGATCCGGAGGCGCCCAAGGAAGTGCTGGTGCTGGCGGTCGAGGCGGCCGACTGCTCGACGGTGGGCGGGCCTATGGACCCGGCGGTGGAAGCGGCCCTGCCGGGCGTGCTCGAGCGGATCGGAGAAGCGCTGGCCGGCCGGGCCCTCAGACGTCGAGATTGCGCACGTCCAGGGCGTTCTCCTCGATGAAACGGCGGCGGCTCTCGACGTCCTCGCCCATCAAGGTGGAGAAAATCTCCTCGGCCTCGACGGCATCCTCCAGGCGCACCTGAAGCAAGGTGCGGGTCTCGGGGTTCATGGTGGTCTCCCAGAGCTGCTCGGCGTTCATCTCGCCCAAGCCCTTATAGCGCTGGACCTGGGCGTCGCGGGTGCCCTCGGCTTTGATGAAGTCGAGCAAGGCCTCCCAGTCCGGCAGGGTTTGGCGGCCGGAATCCTTGAGGACCGTGAAGGGTGGACGGTTGTAACGTGCCACCTGGCGGGCGAGGGATCGCAGCCGCCGGTACTCAGGGAGGGAAGCGAGCTCGACGCCGATGACGCGCTCGGCCTGCGTGGCATCGTGGAAGACCGCCGCCCAAGTGGAATGCTCTTCGTCACAACGCAGCTCGGCGGGCAGGCCGGCGGCGCCCAGCCGCTCGCGGACCGCCTCCAGGTTGGCCTGCACGGTGAAATCGCCCTTGCCGTCGAGGCTGAGGGCGGGGTCAGCCAGCACGCGGACGGCGCGAGGGTCACGCAACCGGCGCTGGAGGCGTTCGAACATGTGCCGGTAGTCGTCCAGAGCGGTCAGGAAGGCGCGTAACTCGCCGCCCTCCAGCCGGACGGGGCCGGCTTCGGCGGAGATCTGAACGGCCAGGTTCTCGGTAGCCCGGCGCAGGATTTCGCGCAGGAACTCCTTCTCGTCCTTGATGTAGTAATCCTTCTTCCCCTTGCGGATCCGGTAGAGGGGCGGCTGGGCTACGTAGACGTGGGAGCGGGTGATCAGCTCCTGCATCTGGCGGAAGAAAAACGTCAGCAGCAGGGTGCGGATGTGCGAGCCGTCCACATCGGCGTCGGTCATGATGATGATCTTGTGGTAGCGCAGCTTGCTCGGGTCGAAATCCTCGTTGCCGATCCCGGCCCCGATGGCGGTGACCATGGCGCGGATCTCCTCGTGGCCCAGCATCTTGTCCTGGCGCGCCTTCATCACATTGAGGATCTTCCCTTTCAGGGGCAGGATGGCTTGGGTGCGCCGGTCACGCCCCATCTTGGCCGTGCCCCCGGCCGACTCGCCCTCCACAATGAACAGCTCGGCGCGCTGGGGGTCCTTCTCCTGGCAATCGGCCAGCTTGCCCGGCAGCCCGCCGGAATCCAGGGCCCCCTTGCGTCGTATGATCTCCCGAGCCTTGCGCGCCGCCTCGCGGGCCCGTGCGGCCTCGATAGCCTTGCTGACGATGCGGCGCATGACGCTGGGGTTCTTGTCGAAGTACTCGCCCAGTTTCTCATTGACGAACTGGGTCACGTAACCGCCAATGTCGCTGTTGAGCCTGCCTTTGGTCTGGCCTTCGAACTGGGGTTGGGGCAGCTTCACGCTGACGACTGCGGTCAAGCCCTCGCGGACGTCCTCCCCGCTGAGATTCTCCTTGACGTCCTTGAACAGACCGGCCTGCTGGCCATAGGCGTTGATCGTGCGGGTGAGAGCGCTGCGGAAGCCGGTCAGGTGCGTGCCGCCGTCCACCGTGTTGATGTTGTTGGCGAAGCTGAAGACGTTCTCCGTGTAGCCGTCGTTGTATTGCAGCGCCACATCAATGGTGAGTAGGCCGCCGCCGGGCAGCTCGCGGGCGCCCTCGAAGTGAATGGGCCGCTCGTGCAGCACGGTCTTGCCGCGGTTCAGGTGCTTGATGAATTCAGCAATCCCTCCGCTGTAGTGGAACTCGTGAACCTTGGGAGGATCAGAGCGTTCGTCGGTCAGCGTGATGCACAGACCCTTGTTCAGGAAAGCCAGCTCGCGCAGGCGCTGGGCCAGCGTGTCGAAGTTGAACTCGGTGGCCTCCATGATGGTGGGGTCAGGCCGGAAGGTGATCTTGGTGCCGGTCTTGCGCCCTGCCTTCCCGCGCCGCTGGAGCGGCGCCTTGGGAACGCCTCGCTCGTACTCCTGCTCCCAGGTGTAGCCGTCCCTCCAGATTTCCAGCTCGAGCGACTCCGAGAGAGCGTTGACTACGCTGACTCCGACCCCGTGCAGACCCCCGGANACCTTGTAACTTTCACTGTTGAACTTGGCNCCCGCGTGGAGCTTGGTCATCACCACCTCAGCCGCCGAGACGCCTTCCTCAGGGTGGATGTCCACTGGGATGCCCCGCCCGTTATCCACCACGGTGATCGAGTTGTCTATATGGATCGTGACGTGGATCTCGGTGCAGTANCCGGCGAGCGCCTCGTCTACGGAGTTGTCCACGACTTCATAGACCAGGTGGTGCAGACCTGACTCTCCGGTCGAACCGATGTACATTGCCGGACGGAGCCTGACCGCCTCCAGGCCCTCCAGTACCTTAATGCTGCTGGAGTCGTAGGAGTTGGCGCCCGTCATTTCTGAGTTTGCCATCTAGCCCTCGTCAGCTCCTACCAGACCGTCAAATCCGCATCGGCATGAGAACGTAGCGGTAGCGGTAGCTATCCTCCTCCTGGCCAGCAGGGCTGATCTCAGCGGC
>JGI24187J35170_1000421_pt1 | contig 18902 bp, 19 predicted proteins | sample YNPBryBLVA2012_FD_35170 | JGI IMG/M metagenome (IMG submission 35170)
CTCCACCCCGCAGCCTCAGGATGCGTTCGACACCCTCAAAGCCATCGAACAGGCCATTGTCCCGGCGAGCGACCTGCGCCAATTGAGCAAACGCCTGGGCAAAATCGGCCATGATGCCCCGCTCACTTTGGAACCCCCCGCCTCCCCCTTGCGCCTCGGCGACCAGCAAACCTTTTGGGTTGGCAACACCGATACCGACAGAAACTTCACCGTCGAAGCCACCCTGCGCTACATCACCGACCACGTCTACTTCTGGGTAGAAAACGGCGTCAGTTACAACCCCAAACACCTCGAAGCTCTAACGCTGACCTTCGAGAACGAAATTTACCCCACCAACCGCGCCTTTTTCGGCAGTGAATGGACCCCCGGCATTGACGGCGACGAGCACCTGTACATCCTCTACGCCAAAGGACTAGGCCTCACCACTGCCGCTTACTTCTCCTCCGCCGACGAGTACCCCCCTGCCATCCATGAATACTCCAACGCCCACGAGATGTTCGTCATCAACGCCAGCAACACCCCTCTCAACGACCGCTTCACCTACGCCGTCTTGGCTCACGAATTCCAACACATGATTCACTGGTACGGCGACCGTAACGAAAGCACTTGGCTCAACGAAGGTTTCGCCGACCTGGCTGCCTTCCTCAACGGCTATGAGATCGGCGGACACGACGAAGCTTATGTCGAAAACACCGACATCCAACTGACCGACTGGCCGACAGACGGCGACACCATTGCCAACTATGGCGCAGCTTTCCTCTTCACCACTTATTTCCTCGACCGTTTTGGCGAAGACGCTACCCGGGCGCTGGTGGCCGACCAGGAAAACGGCATGCACAGTGTGGATGGCGTCCTCGCACAGATTGGGGCCACCGACCCCCTGAGCGGGCAGCCCGTCCGTGCTGATGACCTCTTCCTCGATTGGGCCTTGACCAACTTCCTGCTCGACGACACCATCGCCGACGGGCGCTTCGCTTACCACAACTATCCCAACGCTCCGCAGGCCAATGAAACTGAACGGGTCCACACCTGCCCGCTTGGCCCAGTCCCCCGTCAGGTCAACCAATACGGTGTGGACTATGTGCTGTTCGACTGCCCCGGCACATACACCCTGCACTTCGAAGGCCAGCAACAGGTCAAACTGCTCGATACCAACCCCTCTTCCGGTCGTTATGCCTTCTGGTCGAATCGCGGCGATGATTCAGATATGACCCTCACCCGCCAGTTCGATTTCACTGCCCACAGCGGCGCACTCACCCTCTCCTACATGACATGGTACGACATCGAAGAAGACTACGATTACCTTTACCTCGAATACTCGCTCGACGGCGAGACTTGGGAGATACTGCACACCCCCTCCTGCACCACCTTCGACCCCAACGGCAACAGCTTCGGTTGCGGCTACACCGGCCTGTCGGGCGATGACAAAGACGCCCCGCAGTGGATCGAGCAAAGCGTAGACTTGTCCAACCTGGCCGGTAAGAACGTGTGGTTGCGCTTCGAATACCTGACCGATGCGGCCGTCAACGGCGAAGGCCTTCTGCTCGACGATATCAGCATCCCCCAGATCGGTTATGCCGAAGACTTCGAAAGCGGCGATGGCGGCTGGGAAGCAGCCGGTTTCGTGCGCATCGCCAACAACCTGAGACAAACCTTCCGCCTGGCGCTGATCACCGAGACGCGCTCTGCAACCACCGTCACCTACCTGCCCCTTACCCCAGACAATATCGCCGACGTTGCCGTCACCATCGGTGGCGAGGTCAGGAAGGTAATTTTGGTCATCACCGGCGTCACGCGCTACACGCGGCAACCAGCTTTGTACCAATATGAGGTGCGTTAGTGCCCAAGCGGCAGACTCCTGGCGCCAAAAACAGCGAGGGATGAGTGTCTTGATGGTGCCGCTTTATGCGGGTTAGGGCATCCCTGGCCGCTATTCTCGCTCAGAAGCTGCCTCCTTGGATGCCGACGCGCCAAACGGGATGAGCAACAAGAAACCCAGGCTGATCACCACCTCGCCAATCACCACGCCTGTCGTCTGCCACATGCCGAAATCGGGGATGTCGGGCCAGCTCTGGCTGCCAAAGCCGAAGATGTCGGCCATGGCTGAAGCCGTGGCGATGACGTAGCCGGTGGCGACCAAGCGCAGGCCGATATCCGAGGCAATGGATTTTGGCTCGCCGTTCCACAGAGCAGCCAGGCTGATATAACCTCCCAGGCAAATAAGCGCCAGGCCGATCAGGAAGACAGCGATCTGCACGAAACCGATCACCGGGCTGCGGTCTGCCCCAAGCAGGCCGGGATCAACGCCAAAAACGTACACGGCCAGCCCCAAGAGGGTCAGGCCCAAACCCAGGCGCAGACGATTGCGCCTGAAGGGGGTAGGTGAAAGGTCGGTCATAGGGCCTCCGCGAGGATTTTTTCGAGCAGGTTGCGCCAGTTGCCGCCGAGGATGGCGGCAATCTCGCTGGCGGTGTACCCCTTTTCGGCGAGCAGCGGGGCGATGTTTTGCAGGTCGGCAATGGTATCAATTTCAGCCGAGACCGATTGCAGGCCATAGCCGCCGTCGAAATCGGTGCCCAGGCCCACGTGATGGGCGTCGCCTGCCATCTGGCAAATATAGTCAATGTGTGCCCCGAGGTGCTGGAGGCCAACCCGCCGGCGGTCATCGCCGCGCTTCCAGCCTGGCAGGAGAAACTGGTTGAGCGGCACAACACCGATGACGCCTTGCCGCTCGATGAGGCCGCGAATGACGGCGTCTGGCAAGTGTCGGTTTCCGGCGTCGTCTTTGAGCAAGGCAGCGGCGTTGGCATGGGAGGCCAGCAGGGTGGCCGGGTAATGGTCGAGAGCCTGTAGCGCGGCGCGGCTGTCCATGTGACTGAGATCGAGGCCAAAGCCGATTTCGGCCATAGCGTCGAGCAGGGCGTAGCCGTCGGGGGTGAGCGGCCCTGGCTCTTTCATGCCCCCGCAGTAGCGGGTTGCCATCCAGGCGGGGCCGATGATGCGCACGCCGAGTTGCCACCACTCGGGCAATTCGGCCGGGTGGCGCACGCCCTCGCCACCCTCCATGAGCATCACCAGACCCACCGGTGCTGCAGGGGGCGGCTGATCCGCTTGGGGGGAGGCAACCTCCCAGGCGTGCAACACCGTCTGCAAATCGTGGCGGGTTTCGATGAGCGAAAATTTTGCCGGGTGAGCTTCGCACAGGCGGCGGTAGGCATCTACCTGCATGCGGTAAAGGGTGTGTGCCTGGTCGAAGGTGGCGTAATGCAGTTTATCCCAGTCGCCTTCCTGCGCCCGCTTGGGGGCGGCGAAGAGTGTGGCAAAGACGATTGCCACACGACCGCGCTGGTAGTCGGGCCAACCGAGCAGGGTATCGCCGTTGCGCGAGGGAGTGGGCGTGCCAGCCTCGCGCTGGCGGGTTTCGGCCGCCGACAGGGTGTAATCGCGGCCAAAGGTAAGCATATTCCAGGCCAGGTCTTCGTGAGCGTCTATGATGAGGGGGTGGGGTTCGAGCACGGTTGTTTCCTAATGTGGTTGGTGATGAGGCGGTCTAGCTTACCCATGGGGTAATCGGCCAGACCATCGAGCGGCAGCCAGCGGAGATCGGCGACTTGTAGCGGGAGCGGTTCGCCAGCGACGATACGGCAACAGAAAGCGTGCAGCGTCACGCGGAAGTGCGTGTAGGCGTGGCGGTAAACGCCAAGCGGCTGCTCGACGGCGATCTCGACACCGAGCTCTTCGCGGATTTCGCGCTGCAGGCAGGCGGGCAGGCTTTCGCCGTTTTCCACCTTACCGCCGGGGAATTCCCACAGGCCGCCTAGCAGGCCGTTGGGGGGGCGCTGGGCCAAGAGCACGCGTCCGTCGCGCTGGATGACGGCGGCGGTGACGGTGAGATGCGGCAAAGGCGCTTTGGGGATCGTTACCGGCCGCTGGTGTTGCACGCCGCGGGCGCGCGCCTGACAGATGGCCGCCAGCGGGCAGCGGGGGCAATCGGGGTGGCGCGGGGTGCAAAGCGTGGCGCCCAAGTCCATCAAAGCCTGGTTGTAGTCGCCAGCGCGGCCGCGGGGCAAGTGAGCGGCCGCCAGCTCCCACAGACGGCGTTCACCTGCCGGTGAACGCGCCGGCTCGGTGACATCGAACAGGCGCGCCAAAACACGGCGGACATTGCCATCTAGCGCCGCTTCGTCCAAGCCGAAGGCTATGGAAGCAATGGCGCCGGCGGTGTAACGGCCAATTCCCGGCAGCTTGCGCAAAGCCGTCACCTCGCGGGGCAGTTCGCCGCCATACTCGGCCACAACGAGGCGCGCGGCGCGGTGCAAGCTGCGCGCCCGGCTGTAGTAACCCAGTCCTTCCCAGGCCGCCAGCACCTCCTGTTGAGAGGCCTCTGCCAGCGCCCTCAACGTGGGGAAGCGCGCCATCCAGCGTTGGAAATAGGGGATGACCGTGTCCACTTGGGTTTGTTGCAGCATGATCTCTGCCACCCACACGGCATAAGGATCGCTATGCCCGCGCCAGGGAAGGTCACGGGCATGGCAGGCATACCAATCGAGCAGGGGTTTGGCAATCACAGTTGAAAGCCGGGGCGCGCTTCGACGATTTTGTACTCGAAATTGTCTACATAATCGGACAGGCGGCGGATCAGGCTATCCCAGGCGCTAGATTTCAGGGCGCGCTGCATCGCCTGGAGCGTCTTGCTCTGGGCAGTGGCCATGACCTGCGGCTGGTTGCCATACATGGTGAACCAGGCGTCGCTCGGCTCGAGTCCCATTTGTTCCAGCGCTGGCAGGTACTCGCGCACCACGAATTCGAAGTAATCTTGTTCACGTCCGGGTTGAATATCCCAAGTCATAATCAGTTTGACAGCCACAACCACACTCCTCACTCGTGTTGATGGTTCAACACGACCACGCGGGTTTCGTCGGGGACGGAACTGGAGGTCACCTTTAGAGAAGGCTGGGCGTCAACGCTTCCCAAGCCCATCTCTTTCAGGAATTTACTCAACGGGGCGAGTTTCAATTCGCAGCCGGGGGTGCTGAAGTGCATAGGGATGACATACCCCGGCTCTAGCAGACTGATCACTTCGGCTGCTTTGGCAGCATTCAGACCGCCGCCGCCGCCCACCGGCACAAGGGCGACATGCACCGTGCCAAGCGCTTCGATCTCGGTTTGAGAGGGAACGCGCCGTAAGTCGCCCAGGTGGGCAATGTTCACACCATTGTAATCGAAGACGTATAGCGTGTTGCGCGGTTCGTCGGCGCTGCGTTTGTGGCCGTTGGTTTGCACGCCGGTGATGAACACGCCGCCGATCTCGAACTCGCCCGGGCCGGTGATCAGCCGCGAGTAGCCCTTGACCCCGGCGGTAAAGTTATGTCCCGGTGCATCGTGGCTGATAGTGACAATGTCGGCGCGCAGTTTGAGCGGGGGATAGCCGGTGATCTCGTGATTGTAGGGGTCTGTGACCACCGTTGCCAGGCCGCGCTCGGTGAGCCGAAAGCAAGACAAGCCATACCAGGTAATTTCCATGTAAGCTCCTCGAGACGATTTTCTCGATTATACATCATTGCACAAGGGGGAAGCGTCTCTTATAATGGGTGTATGGAAGCCAGACTACAGCCAAATGTGAGCGGTGGGGGGAGCGTCACCTCTATTGCGCCGGGCGTTTGGCGCTGTGAGATTCCGGCTGGGGCGGCGGGGCGCTATCGTCTGGCGCAGCTCGACGATTACCGCGCTGTGCCGCGCAGCCGCTTTGCGTGGAGACCGCCGCTGCGTTTGCGCCTGCGCGCCCGCGTTTCGGCAGAGAGTTTGCCCGGCACCTGGGGGTTCGGGCTGTGGAATGATCCCTTCAGCGTCTCGTTGGGGTTGGGGGGCATGGCGCGGCGCTTGCCAGCTCTGCCCAATGCCGCCTGGTTTTTCTATGCCTCGCCGCCCAATTATCTCTCCTTCCGCGACGATTTGCCCGCACAGGGCTTTTTGGCAGCTACGTTTTGCGGCGCAAGGTGGCCCTCCGTTCTGCTGGCGCTTGCCTCCCCGGCGATGGCGTTGACGATGCTGCGCGGCACTGCCGACATTGCACGCCGCGGGCTGCGATGGCTGGTGAAACAGGATGCGGCGCGGCTCTCTCTGCCGATCGATGGGCGCAGCATGACGGCCTGGCACACCTACAGCCTGACGTGGCGCACCGCCGGGGTTACTTTTGGGGTGGATGAGGCTACCGTGTTCGAGACGCCGATTAGCCCCCACGCTCCCCTGAGCCTGGTTCTGTGGATTGACAACCAATATGCGGCCTTGCCCCCCGGCGGGCGTCTCACTTATGGCTTTCTGGCCAACCCCCAAGCGGCCTGGCTGGAAATCGGCGATCTATGCCTCGGGTGAGCGCATCTGCCTTGTTCTGCGGATAACCCAGGCCCTCAGCCGCCTTCGAGATATTCAACCAGCAGTTGCAGCGCCATCTCGGCAGACTGGATTTTGTTTTGCAGGCGGTCGCCCTGCCAGACAAAGCGCCAGGCTGCTTCGTAATCCGGCGCGCTGAGAGCAATCCACACCAGGCCTACCGGTTTGTCCGGCAGACCACCCTCTGGCCCGGCAATGCCCGTTACTGCCAGGCCGATGTCGGCCAGCAAAGCCTGGCGCACACCGCGCGCCATGGCTTGCGCCGTTTCGCTGCTGACTGCGCCGTGCTGCTGCAAGATTTCCCACGAGACGCCCAGCAGGCGCACCTTGGCCTCGTAAGCGTAGGCGGTAATGCTGCCCTGGTAATAGGCCGAACTGCCGGGAATGTTGGTGATGCGGTGACCGATCAGCCCGCCAGTGCAGGACTCGGCCACGGCCAGTTTGAGGCCGCGTTGCAAAAGAGGCGCAGCCAGCCTTTCTTCGAGCAGGAGAGTCATGGGTGTTTTAGCTTTATGGCCCCACCGTGATCAAGCCTTTGATCTTCTCGAAGGTCGCTGCCCCAATGCCTGAGACATTGGTGATGTCTTCGATTTTGGTGAAAGGCCCATTGGTGGTGCGGTAATCAATGATGCGCTGAGCGATGGCCGGGCCAATGCCGGGCAGGCTATCCAGCTCTTCGAGCGTGGCGGTGTTGATGTTGATGAGTGTGGAGGTTGTCGCCGGGGGCGCGGCGGCGCTGCCTGCATTGCCGCTCTGCGGGGCAGGCGTGGAACTGCCGCTTGGCGGAACTGCCGTAGGTGGCTGGGTGGAGACGAGAATTTGACTGCCGTCCTGAAGGGGAGCTGCCAGGTTGAGCGAAGCGGGGTTGGCTTGGGCGGTCAGCCCACCGGCCGCGGTCAGGGCATCCTGCACCCGGCTGCCAGCGGGGAGGGTATAAACCCCCGGTTGCACAACCGCCCCCAGCACATGCACGACGACCGGCGCCGGGGGAGGCGGCGGCGATAGGGTGATGGGCTGCCCGCGCGGCTTTTGCATCGTCAGGAAGAGCGCCGCGGCCGCTGCCAGCCCGCAAACCACGCCGTAAGCAATGCCCCAGCCGGTTTTCATCGTCTCAACCCTGTAGCTTGAGACTCAATCCCAGACGCTGCCGCGCCGCTTCGATCACCAGTATCCGCGCTCGCACGGTTTGACCTTCGCGCACGCAAAGGTTTGGATCGGGGTTCTCGGCGGGCAAGTCCATCTCGGAGATATGAATCAGTCCATCCAGCCCGGCTTCGAGGCGGGCAAATGCCCCAAACGACACAATCGAGGTAATGCACACCTCCACGATTTGCCCCACGTGATAACGCTTCTCGGCTGTCTGCCAGGGATTGGGAAAGAGGCGTTTGAAACTGAGAGCAACCCGTAAGCGTTGCGGGTCAGTGGACAGGACGATGGCCTCGATGGGCTGGCCGACAGAGACAATGTCGGCCGGGTGACGCACGCGCCCCCAGGACAGCTCCGAAACGTGGATAAGGCCTTCTACACCGCCAATATCCACGAAGACGCCAAAGTCGGTGATGTTGGTCACCGTGCCATGCACACATTGGCCGATGGTGAGCGTCTCGAAGAGTTGGCTGCGTCGCCCGGCGCCGGCCATGGCCGCCCGCTGCGAGAAGACCGCCCGCCCGCGCTTGGGGTCGCATTCGATCACTTTGAGACACAGCGTTTGGCCGATGTAACTGCTCAGATAGCGGTCTATCTCATCCTCGGCGAGGGGCGGGGGCGGGGTGATGAGGTGCGAAAGCGGCACAAAACCCTGCAAGCCATTTTGCCCCACGAGCAGTCCACCGCGGTTGTGACCCGTCACCGGCAAGTGAATGGTTTCGTCACGGTCGTAGAGGTCGTAAATAGAATCCCACCTGACCGACGGCGATTTGGGCGGCGGAGGAGAGCTGACCTGACGGCTTTCCGCCGTGTAATAGTTGATCGCCCGCTCGGCAATCAATGTGCTGGCGCGTTCTTCTTCGGCCAGTAATGAAGTCCACCAGGCCTCGTCCGGGCTGGGGAAAGTCTGACTCAGCTGTTGTAATCTGTGATTCACCATTAAGTCACCTCGCCAGCATTATTTTTCCTATTATGCCTTAATTTGCCTTCCAGGTGAACAGTCCAATAGTACGGTTTAAGGTGATAGTTTGTTGAGGTATTGGCCATCTTGGAGCGGGATGAGCTTTCGAGATTGTTTATGGCACGTTTTTCGTTGCGAGCAGGGGTGGGTCAAGAGGTATTGTCTCGGGCTTTTTGTTCCATTTCGACAATGGCATTGGCGACATTTTCGATAGCCACGCGCTGTTTGCGGTACAAATCGGCTTCGGACATGGCCAGGCGGGCGGCAATCTCGCGCACTTTGCGCCCTTCCATGAACTTCATTTCCAGAATATTGTAGAGGATCCACTCGCCAGTGAAGCGCCGCTCGCCCTCCGGGCGGGTTTGCTCGATAGCCTGACGCAAAATGGCCCGCAGGGCGTTGGAGGGGTTGTGGTCGTGTTCGATGAGCGCCTGTTGAACGACTTTCAGCTTGAGCAGAGGGCTTTCGGTCAATTTAGGCCCGCCCCAGTAATGGGTGAGGGCGTCCTTGACCCATTGGGATAGCTCGGCGCCTTGCAAGGGGCTATCTGGATTGGCGAGGACAGCGGCGCCGTCGTAACGGGCCGCGGCGCGCAGTTGCTGCAGTAACTCCATTTGAGGCGCCAAAGCCTGGATGGAGCTGAAGACCTGGCGCTGGGCGGCGCGGTCTTCGAGCGCCAGGGCTGCCCGCCGCGCCAGCAGATGGATCGCCTCGACCTGATCGGGGTCGAGATGCCGATTCTCCTGGCGCACCACGCCCAAAAGACCTAGCAAATCGTTGTGGCCCTCTCGCTCGGCGTAGAGGGGGATCACCCAGTAATGGCCCCAAACAAACAAGCCTTTGCCAAGACCGTTCTTTATGACCGCCTCCCGCAGGCTGGTGGACAGGTTTTCGGCGAGGGTTCTCTCTTCGCCCACCGAGATCATCAGCTCGGAGTCGGTTGCGCCGAGGGCGACGACAAACGCTCCTGCCGCCTGCAGACGGTCGCACACGGCTGCCAGGACGGCCTCGAGGAATTGGCGCAAGTCACTGGTGGTGAGCAGGCGCTCTTCCAGGGTTTGCAGCAATTGCATTTTGACGTGATCGCCGCCGTGAAAGAGCCAGCGTTCCCACAGGGGCGCCAGCAGGGTGATCAAGTATTCGCACAGCAACAGGCTTGCTACTGCCACGATGGGCACTGCGGCCGTGTAGGGCAAGCCGAAATATTCGCCGCTGCGCCGCGCCAGCGTCATCAGCGCCAGCACGATGGAGGCGGTTACCGGCCCGCGCATGAGCCACTTGAACAAGCGGCGTTTCACCACCCGATCGGGCCAGGCCACGCCAAAGAAGGCCACCGCGTAAGCCATGACGATCAGCAAAATGAACACAAAGCTGTCGGCGAGCAGGGCTGCCAGCCAGAAGGGCAGGGGGAAACGGGCGGCTATGCCCGAACCGAACAGGAGATAGGGATAAGAGCCGAGCGCCGGGGCCAGCGCACCCGCCAGCAGGTAAGTCATCCGCCGGCGGCTGGCGCTGGTGATGGTGCGCTCGTAGGCACGGAAAAAATTGACCCACGATAGCACCATGCAGGCCGCATAGTAAGCGGTGAACACCCAGGTCAGCCAAGTGCGCTCGAGGTGAGGAGCAGGCTGGCCGTTTGCCACCAGCCTGCCCACCAGCCAGCCTGGCACCAGCATCAGCACAAAGACGGCCGAGATGAAGTAGGTGCTGCGCACGGCCAAGCGGCGACGGCCGCGCGAGGGCCGCCCCGTCGTCGCCAGCAACGCATCCGAAAAGTGCAAATAACTAGGCGGCAGGAAGATGATGCCAATCCATTGCAGCCGCAGCCACAGTTCCTCGGCCTGCGCCGAAACCGCCGTGCTGCCGATGGCATCGCACACATACACCACCACCACACAAAAGAGGATAGACACGAACGAGCGCGCCACACGGTCGCGCAGGTTGAAGGCCAGCCCATAGAGTAGCAAAGCAAAGGCTGTGACGGCAACCCCGGCTGCCAACAGTTGATTGAGCGTTTGTAGAACAAGCAGAGCAATCTGGTACATACCCTAAGAGCAAAGGCAACGGGCAGAGCCTCGGCCCACGCCCTTCCTTTGCGGCGCTTATCGCAGCGGCCTGGCGAAAAAGAGAGCAATATCCTGGTTGCTGTAATAACGGTCGCTATAACCGCAAAAATCGAACCCTAATTTTTGCGCCAGGCAAATGGCCGGATAATTCTTGGGCTGCATTTCCAAGACCAGGCGGCTGCTGCCATGCGTTTTGGCCCATTCCTGAGCTGCCAGGAGCAACGCCGTGCCGATCCCTTGCCGACGCAGGCGGCGCATCACCACCAGGTCGGTCGTCCAGGTAGCCAGCGGGGCCGTGTGTTGCATGAGGCTGATGTAGCCCACCGGCTGCTCGGCTAACAGCGCCACCAGCACAGCCGAGCGGTCTTGCCAGTCCTGCTCCAACAGGCGCGGTGAGCGTGGATATTCGACCCGCGCCGAACGCGGCAGGCGAATCTGCCGAAAAGTGACGTTGACCAGCTCCTCGTCTTGTTGCACTTCCATTTGCCAGACATAGTCACTGACGTAGCTGTGGTCGAGTTCAATCAGATGGGGAATGTCAGCGGCTGTGGCCAGACGTATGGCTATCTCAGGCATAATCCACCTCAGGGTTGGGGGGTTGGTGTTACAACAACGACTCGAATGATACAGGGCGGCAGGGCAACGCCCTGATTGTCGGTCACGATCAGACGCAGCAGGTAATCGCCCGGCGGCAAAACGGTGGTAGCCCATTCGCCCAACACATCATTGCTGACCGGCTTCTCGCCCGCGTTGATAGACAACCAGGCGCGGTCGCCTGGATGGGCTACCTCGTATTTGTAGAAACCAAAGTTAGGGATGTTGGCCGAACCACGCAGGGTGACCACCCCGCTAAGGGTATCGCCATTTTTGGGTTCGGTGATCTCAATCTGCCCTGGCATACAGTTGCTGTCGGATAAAGCCGCAAGCGTAGGTTGGGGCGCCATGGCCGTGGGTGCAACTTGGGTAACCGATGACGGCGCCGGCAGCGTTATCGTGGGGGTGGCAAGCAAGTCGAGTGTTGTTGTGGGCAAGGGGCTGGCTTCTGGCACCAGCGGCGCTACGAACGACACCAGCACGAACTCGGCCACCCCGATCATCAAAAGCAAGGTGAACAGGCTGGCCGCGACGTTGATCTTGGCCTCCGCCTTTTCACGTTCCAGCCCAAAAGCCGCTCCCCGCAATTCCATCCACCCCAAGATGAATTTGCGCACCTGCCACAAAGCCAATCCCCCAACAATCACATAAATCCAGATCTCATAATCCCGAAAGAACCGGAGAATTTCTGCCATTGAGGAATTGCCGATTAGCAGAGTACAGGATTTTCCAAAGAGTTACAACTGTTGCAACACGCCGCGCACCACCGTCGTCAACTTAGGCACAATCCGTTTGCCGGCTTGCAGAACTTCATTATGCGTGGTCACCGTGTTGCCATCCAGGTTGGCCTTGTTGCTAATGCCTGAGAGGCCCAGCACGCGTGTCCCACCGTGACGCGCTACCGTCACTTCGGGGACGGTGGACATGCCCACAGCATCCACTCCCACGGCGCGCAAGAAACGCAGGTCGGCAGGCGTCTCGAAAGAGGGGCCAGCCAGGCAGCAATAGATGCCCTCGTGCAGGGGGATGTCGGCCTGGCCAGCGGCCTGACGCGCCAGATCACACAACTGACGGTCATAAGCCTGACTCATATCGGGGAAACGCGGGCCAAATTCATCCAAATTGGGGCCGCGCAGAGGGTTCAAACCGGCCATCCCCACCAGATTAAGATGATCTACAATCAGCATGAGATCGCCCGGCTCGTAAGCCGGGTTGACCGCCCCGGCTGCATTGGTGACCACGAGGGCCTGCACGCCCAAACGCTGCATCACTCGAATCGGCAGGGTCACCTGCGCCATGCTGTACCCCTCGTAATAATGCACCCGCCCCTGCATCACCACCACAGCTTGCCCCTCCAGCTTGCCGAAGACCAGGTTGCCGTGATGTCCGGCCACCGTCGAAAGTGGCCAGCCGGGGAGGTCGGCATACGGTATCACCTCAGCGCCTTCGACGTCATCTGCCAGGGCGCCCAACCCCGACCCCAAAATCAAGGCCACCCGCGGCTGCAAGCTGACCCGCGAACGAATCACCTCCGTCAGGCGGTTGATGCTCTCCAAAGTAGGATAATTCTCCATGTCACGGTTCCTCAGCGGGCAGTTGGCTCTCGCCCGCTCGGCGTCAAAGATGTCCACAGAACAATGAGGTGGGCTTTTGCCCAGCCCCTCGCGCAGGGTGATTATATCATGCGCTTCGTAACGTCTCGGCAAAGGCTGATAGGACCTGCGCCACCGCCTGGTCGTCAATCCAGTAATGGGTCACCAAGCGGAAGCGCCGCTCAGCGATCACGCCCACGCGCACGCCGCGGGCCGCCAAACGCTCGGCGAAGGCGCGCCCCCCCAAAGGCACCTCGTCCGCCAGGGAGAGAAAAACCATGTTGGTATGAGGCGTGCCTGCGTCCAGCCTCACGCCCGGCAAAGCGGCCAGCCCGGCAGCAATGGCCTGGGCGCGGCGATGGTCTTCGACCAGGCGTTCGGTCATGGTTTCCAAGGCTACGATGCCGGCTGCAGCCAGAACCCCTGCCTGGCGCATGCCTCCCCCCAACATCTTGCGGATGCGGCGGGCGCGCTGGATGAAATCGCCGCTGCCACAAATCACCGAACCTACCGGCGCGCACAAGCCCTTGCTCAGGCAAAACGTCACCGAATCACATGGCGCCGCCAGCTCAGCAGCGTCCACGCCCAAAGCTGCCGCCGCGTTGAACAGGCGCGCCCCATCCAGGTGCAGTTTCAAGCCGTGGGCGTGAGCCAGCTCGGCCACCTGGCGGGTATATGAGGCGTTGAGCGCCACCCCGCCACAGCGGTTGTGGGTGTTTTCCAGAGCGATCAGGCGCGTCACCGGATAGTGGGGGTCGTCGGCGCGGATCGCAGCGCGCAGCTCCTCCAACAGCAGCGTGCCATCTGGCTGATTGCGAAGCTGGCAGGAATGTACGCCACCCAGCGCCGAGATACCGCCCGCCTCGAACAAAAAGGTGTGCGCCAGATGACCCAAGATCACTTCGTCGCCGCGCCCACAGTGCGCCAAAATAGCCGCCAGATTGCCCATCGTCCCCGAAGGGACGAACAAACCGGCCTCCTTGCCCAGCCGGGCAGCGGACATTTCTTGCAAGCGGTTCACCGTTGGGTCTTCCCCATACACATCGTCGCCCACTTCCGCGCGCGCCATGGCCTCGCGCATGGCTGGCGTGGGCCAGGTGACGGTATCGGAACGCAGATCAATCATGTCCATAGCTTTTCTCCTGAGCGTGCGCCTCAGCGATGCCTGGAGCGCCGCGAGATTCGCCCGGCATAGCGGGCATACAGCCAGATCAGCGCCGCCCCCACGAGCAGGCCTGGCAAGACAATCAGCCCTGCTTCAGGGCCAAATGCGCCGCCAGTGACCCATGTCGGGCCGGTGACCGTCGGGCGGATGAGGCGCGGCAGGTTTTCCAGCCCGCTCACCGGGAAACCAAACACATTCCCCTCGAAGAAGTTCCAGCCGATGTGCAGACCGATGGGCATCCACAGGCGGCGCGTTGCCACGTAACCATAGGCCAGGAACAAACCAGCGCCAATCAGCCCCGCAATGGCTGCCCAGCTCACGTTGGGATTGCCGCTGTGCAGAGCGGCAAACAAAATCGAGGAAAACAGTACCCCCCATAACAGGTTCGTGCCTTCGGCGATATTCTGCAACCAGTAGCCACGGCACAGCAATTCTTCTTGCCAGCTGACCAGGACGAAGATAAGCGCCCAAGCCAATAGACGGCCCATCTCGGCGGGCGGGGCGCCTGCCCCAGCCGAGGGGGCTATCTCCAGCCAGCCCAGCGCCTTCTCGGCGACGAAGATGACGGCCATCACCACCCCGGCGATAGCCATACCCGCCAGGAGGTCGTTACCCATCCGGCGGTCGAGAGTCAACCCCAGGCTCTTGACCGAACGCTGATCCAGCCAGCGGCGCGCAAGGGTCACCGAGAGAGTAATGGCAACGAGTTGGACAAGACTGTTGAGCATGAAGAATGCGTCGTCGGACAAGTTCAGGTACAGACCGAGCAACAAAGCATTGCCGAACAACAGCATGCACAGCACAAATAGGATGAAATGCGCCAGCAACCGCCAGGCGGTGCGCAAGCGCGGCGGACTGTCGAGGGTCAGGAAGAGGCGCGCCAGGCGCGCCCGCACAGAAACAGAGATCGTATTCATGCTTTCAGCAGTAACCGCAGATGAACCCGCCCGAAGCTGGCCATGCTTGCTATGCGCTGCCTTTGAGATAGATGCCCTGCGGATCGAGTTCTTCTCGCAGGATACGCAATTCTGCAGCGGTGGGAGGCTCGGTGGCGCGCAGCGAGGTGCTCACTTTCAGCGCCCAGCCGGTGTTGGCAATGGCTTCTTCGGCGGTTCTGCCGGGGTGCAAGGCGGTCAAGGTCAACTCGCCATTCTCGTCGGGTTCAAGCAAGCCGATGTCGGTGACGACCGCTTGCGGCCCGACGCCGCGCAGTTTGTGAGCCTGACGCTCGCTCCTGCCGCCGAGGAAGCCCGCCGAGGTGCGAAAATCCACCTTTTCAGGGAAGCGCCGCTTCTGATGCGGCGTTAGCACATAACAGCGGTTAGCCCAGGCGGCGATCTCCTGCGAGCCGCCAGAACCGGGCAGACGCACTTTGGGCTGACGGTAGTCGCCGATGACGGTGGCGTTGATGTTGCCGTAGCGGTCAATTTGCGCTCCGCCCAGGAAACCCACGTCCACGTTGCCGCGCTGCAGATAGAAGGCAAAAATGTCGTACATACTGCATACCGACAGCGCCCCGCTGACCAGTGTAGGATCGCCAATGGAGAGCGGCAAACGCGCCGGCTGCGCGCCGATGACGCCAGCTTCGTAGATCATGACCAGGTTGGGGGCATGCGTGCGGCGGGCCAGGTTGCAAGCCAGGTTGGGCAAGCCCACGCCAACAAAAACCACGTCGCCATCCTGCAACAGCCGGGCGGCGTTGATAGTGAGCAATTCGGAGGGAGAGTAGGTAGGAGTCATCGTTTGCCTCTCAGTATTGACCGTAATTGACAATTTCGCTAGGGCGGGGGGCTACTTTAAGACGCTCATGTACGGCATGACCTAGTTTTTGCCAGTATTCGGCGCGGTCTTTGACGCCATACACCCATTCGTCGAGATAGGCTTTGACCTGCGCGGCGTCGGATGAAATCTTGTCCCATTCCAGGTAGAAGGCGTTGTCGCGGTCGTAGTAGCCCTGGGTGTAGGAGGGATGGGCGGCATAAGGCACATGGCAGACGGCATCCACGATGAAGCCGGGGATAAGCGTGCGGTTGGGGTCGGAGCGGATGACGTCCTCGTCCACAATTTCTTCGGCGGTGAGGATGACGCGCTCGGCGGCAAAGGCGGCTTCTTTCTGCTCGCCGATGATGCCCCACAGGTGGGCGTTGCCCTGCCGGTCGCAGCGTTGGACATGGACGATAGCGACATCGGGTTTGAGCGCTGGGACGACGATGACCTCGTCGCCCGAATAAGGGTCGCGCACGGTTCGAATGAGCGGGTTGGCGCGTTGCAGATCGTCAGCGGCTGTGGGATTCATGGGCATGAAGGGCAGACCGGTGGCGCCGGCTTGCAGACGCGAGATCATGCCGAAGTGCGAGTACTCTTCCCATTCCAGGCGGCCGGCTTCGATTTCGGCGCGCACCAGGCGCAATGAGCCTACGCCGGGGTTGCCCATGTAGGAGAAGATGACCTTTTTGGCGCAGCCTGCTGCTACCATCTGATCGTAAATCAGATCGGGGGTGGCGCGCGCCAGCGTCAGGTTCTTCTTGCCCTGGCGGATGATCTCATGCCCGGCGGCGAAGGGGATGAGGTGGGTAAAGCCGGCCGCATACACGGTATCGCCATCATGGACGAATTGGGCAATCGCCTCAGAAAGGCTGGTCAGTTTGTTCATAAGAATTTTCCTGGGGTAGATTTCGAGAGATTATTTTTTAGCTTGTTGTTTTTGTTGCTGTTTCTCTTTGGCTTCGCGGCGTTTCTGGCGAATCTTGCGCAGCATGGCAAAACGTTGAGTGGGGGGCGACGGTTTCCACTCTTTGCGGATGAAATAATATCCCACCAGGGTTGCTGCCAGGCCGAAAAACAACGGCAATGGCTGCAATTCCATGCTTTGGTCGGCTGTGAAGAAAATCGCCAGCGAGATGATGCCAATGAGGACGAAGAATATGCCCAGGCGGGATTTGCGAATGGTCATAAGCGCCAGGCGGCCGCCGCCCCTCAACCGGAGAGGGGCGGCACGGCCGCGAGAAAATCAACGCACCACGGTGCGGATCTGCTCACGCAGGTAAAGCGGCAAGTAGTAGTGGCCGCCGGCATTTTTGCCGGTCGAACCAGAGCCTTTCCAGCCGCCAAACGGCTGGAAGCCCGGCCACGCACCGGTGGTAGCGCCCTGCGGGCGATTGGCGTAGGTGACGCCGGCTTCGATGTGGTCGAAGAACCAGGCTACTTCCTCGTCGTTGCCGTAGAAACCCGCCGTCAGGCCGTATTCGACATCGTTGGCATAGCGCATGGCCTCTTCCAGGCTGTTGACTTTGGCAACGGTGGTGATGGGCAGGAACATCTCGTATTTCCACAGGCGATGGTCGAGCGGCACATCCACAGCCAAGGTTGGGGCGCAGAAATAGCCTTTGGCCAGGTTGCCGTCGGTGAGGATATGCCCGCCGGTGGCGAAACGGCCAGCCTGCTGGAGTTCGGCGCAGAAAGCCTGAAAATCGTTGTAGGCGTTCTTGTTGATCACCGGGCCAAGATAAACCTTGCGCTCGGTAGGATCGCCGATGGCCAGTTTTTGGGTCAGTTCCACCAAGCGGGCAAGCAGGGCGTCGTAAACGGGTGCTTCGATGAAGACTCGCGAAGCCGCCGAACATTTCTGCCCCTGCAGACCAAACGCCGAGCGCACGATGCCGATGGCGGCGCGTTCCAGGTCGGCATGCTGCGAGACGATGACCGGGTTCTTGCCGCCCAATTCGAGGATCAGCGGGCGCACCCAGCGCCCCTGAGCATAGTCACGGAACATTTTCATCCCCACGTCATACGAACCGGTGAAGGTCACGCCGTCCACCTGGGGGCTTTCGACCAGCGCCTGGCCGAGGGTGCGCCCTGGGCCGGTGACGAAATTGACCACGCCATCGGGCAAACCGGCATCACGAAAACATTCGGCCAGCAGGCGCACGATCCAGGGGGTATCGGTGGCAGGTTTGATGACGACGGTGTTGCCGGTGACCAGCGCCGCGCCAGCCGGGCCGCCGGTGAGAGCAAAGGGGAAGTTGAAGGGGCTGATCACCAGCCACACGCCGTAGGGCCGCAACACCGAAAGGTTACGCGCTTCATAGCCCACCAGCGGGTCGCGGCCCATCTCGACGATGAAACCGTCGTTCTTTTCCATCTGGTAGCAGGCGTAGCGAATGAGATCGGCGGTTTCGGCCACGTCGCCGAGCGATTCCATGCGGTTCTTCCCTACTTCCAGCGCCATAGCGGCGCCCAATTCGAACATGCGCTCATCAATGAGGGCCGCCGCCTTACGCAGCAGGGCGACACGTTCCTGCCAGGGCGTGCGGCTCCACGCCGGGAAAGCCTGGCGCGCCGCCGCCAGCGCCTGCTGAGCGTGCGTACTGTCGCCTTTTTGCATCACGGCCAGCACCACGCTGGCATCAATGGGGGTGCGGTCTTCGAACTTCTCTGCGGCAAAAACCTCTTGGCCGTTGATCAACATGCCATATTCCTGCCCCAGCCTGGCTTTGACCCTGGCGAGGGCGGCCTCGAAGCGGGTGTGCAGCTCCTCGGGGGGGGTGAACATGGTCGCGTAAGTGAGTTTGAAATCATTGGACATTGCATAAACCTCCTGGGGAAATATAGAAACAAGGGGTAACGGTAAGCGGTTGGCTTCAGCCATAGCCGACTGCCATAGTATAGCCGAGACAGGCGCAAAAAAGCAAGGCAACGTCGCTGGTCATGGCCCATATCTTTGCATGGCCTGATTCGGCGGGCTGGAAGCCCTGCCCCAGAACGTGAAAGTTGGATTGAAGTTTAACTAATCTGGTAACTTCCTCTCCGTCTCCGGCGGGGGCCCCCGCCTCAGCACATGAAAGTCGGCTGGAAGCCGACTCCAGACGACAGCGGCCAGACACAGTTCGCTTATGGAGTTTAACAAAATAATCTGGCAACTTTCTCTCCGCATCCGGCGGGGGGATCAATCCCCCGCCTCAGCACCTGAAAGTCGGCTGGAAGCCGAC
>JGI24187J35170_1000423_pt1 | contig 18898 bp, 17 predicted proteins | sample YNPBryBLVA2012_FD_35170 | JGI IMG/M metagenome (IMG submission 35170)
TGGTCGGGCGNGCCGGGATTTGAACCCGGGACCTCTTGCACCCCAAGCAAGCGCGCTAGCCAGGCTGCGCCACGGCCCGATCGGTCTCAGTATACCTCACGCCACACCCGGCTCCGGAAGCAGCACTTCCCTGAACCGGAGCCGCTTCGCACACCCGGCTCCATCCGCCCCCACGGGGCCGCCAGCACCCCCGCACCGGCGCGCCGATTCCGCAAATTCTGCAAAATTCCGTCGCCAATACAGATCCATATATCCAGCACCTAGAATTTCCGTCCCATTGATTCTTACGTCGATTTCAGCCAGATACTTCCCAAATTGCAGGATTCCCCCGATCAACAGGTCGCAGTCTCCGCGGGACGCCGTGCCAACCGCCGGATGCGGCCGCCGGCGCGTGCCTCAAGACCGGGAAACGTCCAGGGCAGCTGGATTTCAACCAGTCCAGGCCTGCGGGGAAGCTCTTCGGGGAAAGACGCAGCTGGCCCCCCCAAGGCTCCGGATCACATGCATACGGCCTGCCGGGGGAAGCGCGCTCTCCATACTCCCTCGCTCTTGCTGGCCGCACCTCGCCCGGATCGGGCGGCCCCCCTGCCGGCCCGTCCCAAAGCTGCCTGGCGGCATCAGGATCGGGAAACAGCAAAGCGCTTTGTGTCCAGCCAGCGGCCCGGCCCGATCTACGCCCGGTAGCACCCGAACACGCGCAGCATGTCGCACAGCTCTTCCAGATGCCCCAGGGCCCGCTTCACGCGCTCGTCTTCCAACGAGCCGAGGAAGTCCACGTAGAAAAGGTACTCCCAAGGCTTGCCTCGAAGCGGCCGCGACTCGATCTTGGTCAACGACAGATCCCGCAGTGCAAAGGCGCTCAGCGCCCGGAAGAGCGAACCCGGCTGGTTCCGCGTGGAAAAAACGATAGAGGTCTTCCACGCCTTCTTCCCCGCATCTGTCAGTTTCAGCGGCGGCTGGTCGGGCCGCCGGAGCAGGAAGAACCGTGTGTAATTCTGCCGGTCGTCCTCGATCGACCGTCGCAGGATCTTTGCGCCGTATATCTCCGCAGACACCTCGGAGGCAATCGCCGCCGCATCGCGCAGCCCCTCCTGGAGGATCATCTTCACGCTGCCAGCCGTGTCATAAAAGGGCACGCGCTCCCACTCCGGATGTGCCGCCAGAAACCGCAGGCACTGATTCAAAGCCACAGGATGCGAGAAGATCCGGCGAATCTCTTTCCACCGAGTGGCAGGGCAGGCGATGAGGTGGTGAACAATCCGCAGGTTCAGCTCCGCCACAATACGGAAGTCGTAGTTCAGCAGGTGGTCGTAGTTCTCGTGCACGGAGCCGTGCAATGTGTTCTCGATCGGGATCACAGCCGCTTCCGCCGTTCCGGATTCGAGAGCCCGAAAAACGTCCTCAAACCGCTGGCAACACAGTACTTGAATACTCTTGCCCAGCAATTGCAGGGCCGCTTCATGGCTGAAGGCGCCCGCCTCCCCCTGAAGCGCTATGGACATCGGATTTTTCCGGGAGGGCATCTTCCAATCTCCAACGGGACCGCTGCTCCGGGGCAGGCCGCCCTTTCCGGAATCGTAGCAGGCGGCTTGCATCTGTTCCGAATTCGGAACAGAATCGAATTAGCCGCTTCTCTGCTGCGGTTCTTGGCGGCCCGAGNCCGGGCGGCGGCCGCTCCGGCGATCCCGATCATACCATGCTGGAAGCAGGACTCAGATTCAAACAAATGCGGGAGAGGCTCGGGCTGCGCTACAGGGACGTGGAGGAGTTCAGCCAGCAGATCGCGGACCGCCGCCGCAACAACGAGTACCTGATTCCCATCAGCCGGCTGTCGGACATTGAAAACCGAGGCGCCATCCCCGGCATTTACAAGCTGTACTCGTTGTGCGCCATTTACCGGCTGGATTTGGCCGAGGCGCTCTCCTGGTATGGCGCCAATCCGACGGAAATCCCCGCCGATAGCGCCGCTCTGGTGGCGGACCGCACTCACCTGGTGGGCTTTGGCAGGTCGCAGTGGAAGCCGGCGGCAGGCGCCGTCCAGGTGCCTCTTACGCTGGATCCGGGGCTGGACCTGTCCAAAACCACATTCCTCAGCCGTTTCATCCAGGGCTGGGGCGTGCTGCCGCTGGTCATGCTCAGCAGCATCGAGCCCCGCAACTATCTCTATGCCATCCTGGGCGCGGAAGACCAGTTCATGTTCCCCATCTTGCGTCCCGGCAGCTTGCTCCTGATCGACGAGAGCCGCCGCAAGGTCATGTCCAGCGGCTGGACGAACGAACTGGACCGTCCCATTTATTTTCTGGAACACAGGGACGGCTGGCTGTGCGCCTGGTGCAGCATGGGCGAGGACCATCTCATCGCCATCCCTCATCCTTCCAGCGCGCACTCGCCCCTGGTGTTCGCCTACCCGGAGGACGTCGAGGTGTTGGGGCAGGTGGTGGGCGTCGCCAACCGCCTCACGGCTCCGGCGAAAGCTCGAGTTCGCTCTTCAGGAGCCTGAGCAGGATCTCGAAGTTGGAATCGAACAGATCCCGCTGCGCCTCGCTCGCCGAGGCGGGCACCACCATCCGGTAGGGCTTGAGGCGACTCCAGTTNTCCACCAGCGTCTTTTTCGACGGCGGAAGAGTGGAAAAGTAGAGTTCCAAGTCTGCTTTTTGTTGCTCCAACCGCAAGGAAAGCCAGTCCAATAAAGCCTGTTCGTGGCTTTTTCTCAACGCCTGTTCCGCCTCGTCCCCGCCGAAAATGGTGGCCAGCCCGTGATGCTCGTAACGGCCGCTGTTGACGTTGACGAGCGACGCCAGATAGGCCAGCCGCCCGTATATGGAAGGAATATTGGCGAGCGTGCGCCGCCAGAGTTCTTCCGCCGGACGGGGCTCCGGGTCCATGGGTAGCCGCCTGTACACTCTCGCTCCGTGCTGCAAACTGTGGCGCCCCTGCACTCCGGAGCGCCTCCCTGAACGACCATACTACAACGTTTTCCCCGAGAAGGTAGTGCCTTTCTTGTGAGCCCCGCAAGCCGCACGGAACCCCATGTTCTGATCGCGGAAATCTTCCGTCCCGGACGGCCCGGTCCGCCGGTTTCCGGTTAGTCTGGCCATCGGAACCCCGTTCCATTGACGAAAGGAGACCTGTCGACCATGAAGAGAATTCTGCTTGCCCTCTTGCTGATGCTGCCGGCGATGTCCGCCGTGAACCGCGCGTCCGATCCGATGCCGCCCTGCTTCCCTTGCCCCTATCCGCCTCCGCCTGACCCGGGCACCAAGGGCGGCGTTGTCGTGGAAATGCCGCTCTTCCAGCGATGACGAGATCCCGGCCCGGCTGGCTCGCGCGTGGGCGAATCTGCGGGCTCGCCGGGCCTTACTGTCTCCAGCGGCGTCTGTTATGATCGGTTCGGGGAACGCTCGGCTTGCCGGGACTCGTCGAACAGGTCTTTTGGTATCTGACCATTACCCTTCACGCGCTCCTGGCATGGCGTATTTGGCGTTTACGGCTCGTCTCGCGTTATCCGGTCATTCTTGCCCTCCTTCTCATGCAGCTTGTCCGCTCGCTTTGGCTCACGCAATACCTGGTGAGTGAGGAGACTTTTCGCTGGCATCTGAACCAGTATTCTTTCTCCATAGTTTTCACCGAACCCGTCCTGATCGCCGCTCGAGCCGCCGCCGTGTTCGAAATTTGCGCGGGCGTGCTACAGTCCTACCGCGGGCTCTCCATCTTCAGCCGCATCACGCTTCTCATCGCCCTCGGCGCCAGCGTCATCGTCTCCATCCTTCTGCACTGGCCGGAATTCAACTTTTCCGGCGAGCGCTTCCAATGGCTGCGCGTGCAATACCTGACGGAGACCACCGTTTACAGCGCGCTGCTCGTGTTCCTGCTGCTTTTGGCGCTGTTCGTGCTCTACCACCCGGCGCCGATCCGCAGAAATCTGCTGGCGCACGGAATCGGCTTCAGCGTCTATATGCTGAGCTCCGCCGCCGCCGTGTGGCTTCGCAACCAGGACGCCTCGCAGTGGACGCGCGCGGCGAGCACCATCCGGCTCGGCGTCACCGTCGCCGGGCTGGCGGTGTGGGCGTGGCTGCTGAGCCCGCGCGGCGAGGAGGAAACCGTCCAGGTCCACGTGCCGCTCTCACCGGAAACCGAACAGCGTGTGCTGGCTCGCCTGGAAGCCCTGAACTCCGCCCTCGAACGCAAGTAGCCGGCCTTGCCGCCCGCCCGCCCGCGTGGCATCATCAGACTGCGGAGAGGCGCAGGCCATGTGCGCGGCGCTGTGGCTTCTGTTCCTTCTGGCGGACTCCTTCGAGGTCCGCGGCACGCTCGTGCCCGCGGCGCAGGCTTCGGTCTCCCTGCACGGCGCCACTTCGCCCTTCCACAGCTCCACGCTGGCCGGCGCGGATGGACGGTTCCGCTTCCGGAAAATTCTGCAGGGAACCTACACGCTCATCGTCTTCATCCCCGGACAGGGCGAGGTTCGGAAGACGATCTCGGTGGGGCCTTCCACCGCAGACAAGCGCGGGCGCGTGGAACTCGTCGTCCGCCTCGATGAATCGAAAATGACGCCAGACCGCTCCGCCGTGGTCAGCGTCCGCGAGCTGGCCATCCCGCAGAAGGCGCGTGACGAATACCGCAATGCCAGCAAGAAGCTCGAGACGCGCGACGTCGCCGGCGCCATCGCCCATCTGCAACGGGCCGTGGAAGCGGCGCCGCAGTTCGCCGCCGCGTGGAATTTTCTTGGCACCATCGCCTACCAGACCCAACGTTACGAGGACGCCGAGAAGTACTTCCTCCGGTCGCTGGAAGCCGATTCAAACGCCTACGAGCCGGTGGTCAACCTCGGCGGCGTCTACGTCACCATCGGAAGGTTCGACGAGGCCTGGAAATACAACCTCAACGCCGTGCTGCGGCGTCCCAATGATCCTCTGGCCAACTCGCAGCTCGGCATGACCTACTTCGGCCTCGCCCGCTACGACCTGGCCGAGAAATACCTGCTGGAGGCCATCCGGCTCGATCCCGCCCACTTCAGCCACCCGCAGCTGACGCTGGCCGAGATTTACGTCCGCCGCGGCGAAAACGCCCGCGCGGCCGATGTCCTGGAAGACTTCCTCCGCCGGCACCCCGACAATCCGGCAAGGGACTCGATCCGCGCCGTCATCTCGAAGCTCCGCGGCAGCCGCGGCGCCTGATTNCCTCCATCCCGAAAGCAGCGCTCACCGCGCGTGGACATGCACCGGCTGGTAACAGGGGTGGAGCCACGTGTGGTAGTCCAGAATCCGGCCATGCACCGCCTGCCCGTACAGTTCGCGCAGGTGCGCCGTATGGGGACCGATTTGCCCGGAACCGACGGGAATGTGATCGATCCGCGTCACCGGTGCAATCTCCACCGCCGTTCCGGTCAGAAACACCTCCTCGCACGAGTACAGTTCCGTGCGGTCGATCGAGCGCTCGACAACCTCCATGTGCAGCTCGCGGCGCGCCAGCTCGATCACGCAAGCCCGCGTGATGCCCTCAAGAATGTTGTCCGATGGCGGCGGGGTGATCAGCCTCCCGTGGCGCACCATGAACAGATTGCAGGTGGCGCCCTCGGCCACATGGCCGGACTCGTTCAGCAGAATGGCCTCGTCGTAGCCGTGGCGGTGCGCCTCGGAAGTGGCCAGCACGCTGTTCACATACGCGCCGCAGATCTTGCCGCGCGCCGGCAGCGCCTGATCCTCCAGCCGCCGCCAGCTCACGATGCCGGCATGCAGCCCCCGGGAGCTGTCAATATACACGCCGAAGGGAACGGCGATGATGGCGAAGTCGAACTTCCCGTCGGGGCGCACGCCGATGCGCGGCGACGACATGTAGGCCAGCGGGCGGACATACACGTCGGTGCGGAAACCGTTCAGCCGCACCAGCTCCGCCGTCAGCTCCGTCAGCTCCTCCGCCGTCTGGCGCGGCTCGATCCCCAGCATGCGGCAGTTGGTCTTCCAGCGCAGATAATGGTCCTCGCACCGCACCAGGAACAGGTCCTCGGCATCGGCGGACCAGTAGCCGCGGATGCCTTCGAACACCCCCGTGCCGTAATGCAGGGCGTGCGTGAGGATGTTGACCTGCGCCTCGCGCAGCGGCACCGTGCGGCCATTGAAATGAACGAGCGTGTCCATCATGTCAGGCATGGCAGGGCTCCTTGGCAGACTGCGTCTTCATCCTCCGGACTGCCTCCATGCCGCGCAGCAGGGCGCGGCGGTCGATCTCCAGCCACTTCTCCGACTTGACCACCCGGGCCATGGCGTGATCCACCACCTCGCGCGGCAATACCCCGGTGGCCTCCAGCAGCGCGCCCAGCGCGACGATGTTGCCCGCTTTCGCGGCGCCCTCCTGGTCCGCAATTTCGAAGAAGGGCAGCGCGTAGCTGGCCACGTCTTCACGCGTCGCATCCGCCGGCATCTCCGCGCCGTTGTACAGCACTGTGCCGCCGGGCAGCACGGCAGGCAGGAACTTGCGCAGCGACGGTTCATTCAATGCGATCAGCACATGGGACCGCGCCACCAGCGGAGAGTCGATGGGGCGCGTCGAAAGCCGCACGTGGCAGTTGGAGGTGCCGGAGCGCATCTCGGGCCCGTAGCTCGGCAGCCAGGAGACCTCCAGCCCCCAGTCCATGCCCGCCTCGGCCAGCAGCTGCCCCAGCAGCAGCACGCCTTGCCCGCCAAAGCCCGCCACCTTGATGCGGCAATCCACGTTGCCGGCAGCATGGCGAGCGGCGCCGGTCTCATCCTCCGGAATCCGAAGCAGCCGCGGCAGCTCGTCAAGCGCCGGCGCCGGCGGCGGCGCGGGCAGCGGCTGCGCCTGCGCCGTGCGGTCGCACTTCACCCCGAGCGGATAGAGGCTCGTCATCACCTCGCGCACGTGGCGCTGCGCGTCCACCGGGTCCATCTTCCAGATCGTCGGGCAAGGGCTGAGCACCTCCACAAGGGAAAACCCAAGGCCCCGCATCTGGTTCTCGAGCGCTTTGCGCAGGGCGCGCTTCGCGGCCAGAATCTGCTTCACGTTGCCCAGCGCCACGCGCTCGATGTAAACCGGCCCGTCCAGCGTCGCCAGCATCTCGGACACATGCAGCGGGTGGCCGTCGCGATGGGCGGCGCGCCCGAACGGCGTCGTGGTGGTCTTCTTGCCCAGCGGCGTGGTGGGCGCCATCTGGCCGCCCGTCATGCCGTAAATGGCGTTGTTGACGAAGATCGACGTGATCGCCTCGCCGCGGTTGGCCGCATGCACGATCTCGGCCGAGCCGATGGCCGCCAGGTCCCCGTCGCCCTGATAGGAGATCACGATCGCGTCCGGCCGCGACCGCTTCAACCCCGTGGCCACCGCGGGCGCGCGGCCATGCGCCACCTGCACGTTGCCGGTGTCGAAATAGTAGTACAGAAACACCGAGCACCCCACCGGCGACACCACAATCGCCCGGTCGCGGATGCCGAGCTCGTCGATCGCCTCCGCCAGCAGTTTCAGCGCAATGCCGTGGCCGCAGCCCGGACAGTAGTGCGTCTGGTGCTGGTTCTCTCCCTTGCGGAAGTAGGAATCGTACAGGCAGGCGGCCTTCTCGTGCACGGCTTTCATGTGGGCGGGAATCTTCTCAGGCATGGTGCAGCACCTCCGCGACGGCGCGCGCGGCGCCGCCGTCGATCCACTCCAGAACGTGTTCGACAATCTCTTCCACCGAGGGCACGTTGCCCCCGCACCGTCCGTAAAACTCCACCGGGCGTTTGCCTTCCACAGCCAGCCGCACGTCCTCCACCATCTGCCCGGTGCTCATCTCGACGGTGAAAAACGCGGCCGCCTGAGCGGCCAGCCGCCGCACCTCGGCCGACGGGAAGGGATACAACGTGATGGGGCGCAGCAGCCCGGCGCGCACGCCCCGGGCCCGCAGCTCCTCCACGGCCGACTTCAGGATGCGGCTCACAATCCCGTAGCCGACGAAGACCAGATCGGCGTCCGCGGTGCGGTAATTCTCCCACCGCGCCTCGCGCTCCTCCGCCAGGCGGTACTTGGCCTCGAGCTTGCGGATATGGGCCTCCAGCTCGTCGGGCTGGAGATAGATGGAGGTGATCAGGTTCTTCCGCGTCTCGGCCGTTCCCGCCACCGCCCACTCGGGCACCGTCGGGTCGACAGCCGCGGCCGAGTAGAAATCCACCGGCTCCATCATCTGCCCCGTGTAGCCGTCGGCGACGATCATCACCGGATTCCGGTAGCGCTCGGCCAGCTCGAAGGCCAGCCGCGCCAGGTCGCACATCTCCTGCGCCGTGGCCGGCGCCAGCACCAGGCAGCGGTAGTTGCCGTGCCCGCCGCCCTTGACGGCCTGGAAGTAGTCGCCCTGCTCCGGGGCGATGTTGCCCAGCCCCGGGCCGCCGCGCATGATGTTCACAATGACGCACGGCAGTTCGGCCCCGGCCAGATAGCTGATTCCCTCCACCATCAGGCTGATCCCCGGGCCGCTGGAGGCCGTCATCGCCCGCACGCCCGCGCTGGCGGCGCCGAACACCATGTTGATGGCCGCCACCTCGCTTTCCGCCTGAAGGAACACGCCCCCCACCTGAGGCAAATAGAACGCCGCCGCCTCGGTGATCTCGTTGGCCGGCGTGATCGGATATCCGTAAAAGGCGCGGCAGCCGCCGAGGATCGCGCCCTTCACCAGCGCCTCGTTTCCTTTGATGAGCTGTCGTGGCATGACTGGCATCCTCCCTTCACGCAACGGCCTTGTAAACCGTGATGGCGCCCGGCTCCGGGCAGGCGTAGAAGCACAACCCGCAGCCGTTGCATCCGTGGCCGTCGTAAACGGCCGGATGGTAGCCGTAACGGTTCAGATACGGCGCCGGGTGCAGCACCTTCTGCACACAGGCCTCGATGCAGAGGCCGCAGCCCTTGCACTCGTCCTCGTTGATCACGATGTAGCCTTTGTCTTCCTTCACTGCTGCGGGCATCGTCGCCTCCTCAGGAAACAGGAACCAGTTTCGGCCGCAGGTAGCGGGCCTTGTAGGCAAACTCGGTGAGCGAATCGCGGAACTTCGGGTCGGCGATGGCGATCAGGGCCTCGGCCCTCTGCCGCAGCGTCTTGCCGTGCAGATAGGCGATGCCGTGCTCGGTCACCACGTAATGCACATCGGCGCGCGAGGTCACCACTCCGGCGCCCGGCTCCAGCATCGGCGCGATCCGCGACACCGTGCCCCCCTTCGCCGTCGACGGCAGCGCGATGACCGGCTTGCCGCCCGGACTGTGCGCCGCGCCGCGCACGAAATCCACCTGCCCGCCGAAGCCGCTGTAGGGCCTCGTCCCGATCGAATCCGCACAAACCTGCCCCGTCAAATCCACCTGGATCGCCGAATTGATGGCGATCATTTTCCTGTTCTGCGCGATCACAAACGGGTCGTTCACATATTTGGTGGGATGGAATTCAAACAGCGGATTGTCGTCGATGAAGTCGAACAGCCGCCGCGTTCCCAGCACGAACCCCGCCACCAGCTTGGCCGGATGAATCGTCTTCTGCGAGCCGTTCATCACACCCTTCTCGATCAGCGGGATCACCCCGTCGGAGAACATCTCCGTGTGCATGCCCAGATCCCGGTGGTTGGAAAGGAACGACAGCACCGCGTCGGGCACCGCGCCAATGCCCATCTGCAGCGTCGCCCCGTCCGGGATCAGCGACGCCACGTTGCGCGCAATGCGCCGCTGGATGTCGTCGGCAGGCTCCGACGTCATTTCGGGCAGCGGATGGCTCACCTCCACGATCCTGTGGATCTCCGAAATGTGAAGGAACGTCTGCCCGTGCGTGCGAGGCATGTTCGGGTTCACCTCGGCGATCACCCGCCGGGCGCAGCGCGCCGCCGTGAGCGTCGTGTCCACACCCACGCCCAGGCTCAGATATCCGTACTTGTCCGGCGGCGACACCTGCATCAGCACATAGTCCAGCGGCATCTCGCCTCGCTCGAACAGCCCCTCGATCTCGTGCAGGAAGATCGGCATGTACTCGGCCCGGCCCTCGCTCACCGCCGCCCGCACGTTTTCCCCGATGAAGAGCGCGATCGTGCGGAAGCTCCGCTCATACTCCGGCAGCGTGTAGCCCGCGCCCCCCAGCGTCTTCATGTGAATGATCTGAACGTCCTCCAGATCCCGCGACCGCTCCAGCAGCGCCGAAACCAGGTCCAGCGGCACCGCACAGCCCGGGTGAATGTAGACGGTCTGCCCCGACCGGATCTCGCTCACCGCATCAGCCGCGGTCGTCCTCTTCTCCAGATACTCGTTCAGCCACTGCATGGCATACCCCCCTCTGCGGCTGCCTCGGTCCGAATCGCCGCCAGCATTGCCCAGTTTAATACCTGCATAACCGATATTCGCATGCCCGTCTCCTTTATCTTCCAACTCGGCTTCGATGTCAAGTCCCATTTTTTCAGTAGCTTCCAGAATCAGTCCAGGCTGGCCATATGCACACCACCTTCAAGTGGTGTCATGGGGTCCAAGATGCCTGTTCCCACACAATTAGCGTCACCCCTTTGGGGGTGACACGATGGCTGGGCTATGGTGGAATGTATGGCAGCACCGCCTTCGCCGGACCCCGGCTCCGCCCGTGCAGCGAATCCGGCCGCGATGGAAGCCGCCCAGGAAGAGTTCCTGGCCCGCTGGCCGGAATACTTCTCCACCGGAGCTCTCGACGAACTGCGCGCGCGCGACTACTCCCGGCTCGACCAGCTTGGGCAGGTCTACCTCGACTACACCGGCGCGGGCCTGTACGGAACCAGCCAGGTGCGCGAACACCTGCAGCTGCTCGAAACGCACGTCTACGGCAACCCCCACTCCCGCAACCCGGCGTCGGCGGAGATGTCGGAGTGGGTCGAGCGGGGCCGCCGCGACGTCCTCGATTATTTCGGCGCCTCCCCCGAAGAGTACGCCGTCATATTCACCCCCAACGCCACCGGCGCGTTGAAACTCGTGGGCGAATCCTATCCATTCGGCCCGGGGAGCACTTATCTCCTCACGTTTGACAACCATAATTCTGTGAATGGCATCCGCGAATTCGCCCGGTCCCGGGGCGCGAAGATCCGGTATATTCCGCTTTCCATTCCGGATCTTTTGATCGATACCGGCCAGCTGGCGGAGGCATTGAAGGAAAAGGAAGCGGGAAAAGATTGCCTGTTCGCCTATCCCGCACAGTCAAATTTCTCCGGCGCGCAGCACGATCTTGCCTGGGTCGAACGGGCGCAGGCAGCCGGCTGGGACGTGCTGCTCGACGCCGCGGCCTTCGTTCCCACCAACCCCCTCGACCTCTCCGCGGTGAAGCCCGAGTTCGTGACTCTGTCCTTCTACAAGATGTTCGGCTACCCGACAGGCATCGGATGTCTCATCGCCCGGCGCAGCGTGCTCGCGAAGCTCCACCGCCCCTGGTTCGCCGGCGGCACCATCACCGTGGCCTCGGTGCAAGGCGACCGCTACTTCCTCGCCGAGGGACCGGAGGCGTTCGAGGACGGCACTGTGGACTTCCTGAACATCCCGGGCGTCGAGATCGGGCTGAAGCACCTGCGCAAGGCAGGCATTGAAACCCTCCACGAGCGCGTCCGCTGCCTCGCGCAGTGGCTGATCGGGGAACTGGAGAGCCTGCATCACTCCAATGGGCGCCCCCTCGTGCGCATCTACGGTCCGGGGGCGCAGGGGCCCCGGGGCGGCACGGTGACGATGAATTTTTACGATGCCGAAGGCGAGGTGATCGACCACTCGAGGATCGAGCAGCTGGCGTCACGGGAGCGGATCTCGATCCGCACCGGCTGTTTCTGCAATCCCGGCGGCGGAGAAGCCGCGCTGGGGCTGAGCGCGGAAGCGCTGTCGGCGTGCTTCAACAGCCCCGCCGTGGCGGGGCGCTCCCGGTTCACACTGGAGGACTTGCGGATGTGTGTCGATGCCCAGAGCACCGGCGCCGTGCGCGTCTCCTTCGGGATCGCCTCGAATTTTGCCGATGCCTGGCGGTTCGCCCGGTTCGCCCGGTCGCTGTGCGACTGCCGTGCCGGCGCTCTGCGGTAGGATGAACGCGTGCTTGACGCCCTCCTTCTGGCGCTGCTCGCCGCGCCGCCCGATCCTTCCACGCTCGAGAGCCACTACGGGCGGCTGGAGACGGACCGCTCCACCTACCGCCCGCTCGAGCGCGTGCGCGTCGCGGTCACCGGCCGCGCCCGCCGGGACGCCTCCTGCCGCATCCGCGCGGCGGATCCGGATCAGCGCACGTATTTCGAGCAAGAATTGAAGCTGGAAGGCAACCGTGCCACGGTGGAATTCCCCGCCTCAGGCCGCGCCGGCGTTCATTATCTCTACCTGTATTTTCCCGGAGAAACACGGCACAGCCGCTACCTCAATTTCCGCCTGGCCCCGCAGACCGAAGTGCGCAGCGGCGACGCGGATTTCGACGGCATTTTCCCGTTCACGATGGAGAAAATGCAGCTCGGGCGGAGAGACTACCAGACCGCGCGCGGGCGCTTCGTGGGCTATATCTCCGGCGACACCTGGCGCTTCGACGGCATCTGGCTCCGGGACTGGATCTACTCCCTGCCCGCCTACCGGCACTGGGAGCGCGAGATGCAGTGCGGGCTGGACCGGTTTTTCGAAGCCCAGCGCGAAGACGGCATGACGCCCGACGGCATCCACCGCGACGGGCGCACCTGGCGCGTGGGGCTGGAGAGCGACGTCGAATACATCCTCGTGCTGGGCGCGTGGCAGACCTGGCGCGCGACCGGCGACACGGGCTGGATGCGGCAAGCGCTGCCGAAGCTCGAAAAGGCCCTCGCCTACGTCCGCAGCGATCCCAAGCACTGGGACCCGCGCCACCGGCTGGTGAAGCGCCAGCACAGTTGCGATACCTGGGACTTCGACATCGACGGCGCCGGCGATGCGGGCGCCTCGCGCCACGTCATCGCCCTTTGCGACCAGACCGGCTACCACCAGGCGTTCCTCGCCATGGCGGACATGCACCGCGCCGCCGGCGGCGCCGCCCGCGCCGCCGAATGGGAGCGCGAAGCCGAAGAATACCGCCAGCGCGCCGCAGCGCTCCTGTGGGACGGCGTCAAGTTCCAGCATCACGTCCATCTCGATCCCATCGATCATGGCGACTTCGACGAGCGTCAGCAGCTCGCCATGAGCAACACATGGGCGATGACGCGCGGCCTCGCCACGCCCGAACGGGCGCGGCGGATCCTCGACGAGTACCGCCGCCGCCATCAGGCCACCGGCGACAAGCACCCGTGGTGGAGCCTGCAGCCAGGCTATCCCGATCATCTCGGCTACTGGAAAGACCCCTTCCGAAAACAGGGCGGCTACGCCAACGGCGGGCTGATGCCGTGGGTCGGCGGCGAACTTTGCCGCGCAGCCTTCTGGTTCGGGCGCGAGCCGTGGGGCGTCGAACTGCTGCGGCAGTACGCCCGGCACCTGCGCGAAACCGGCGGCGCACAGGTGTGGTACTGGCCGGACGGCACGCCCGGCTTCCGCACCACCAATGAAGTGCCTTACGCCGGCTGGGGCATGGCGCAGTGGGCCGAGGCGCTGCTGGAAGGGCTCGCCGGCGTGCGCTCGCTCGCGCCGCGCATGCTAGAAGTGGAGGTCTCTCCCCGCTGGCCCGCTGCCGGTATCGCGCAGGCGCAGGCCACCGTGCATCTCGCAGCCTCGGACGCCTACTTCAGTTACCGCTGGCGCCTGGATGCGTCAGGCATCGCCATCGAATACTCCGGCTCCGGCAGCCGCGTACGCTTTCGCGTTCTTCTCCCCCGGGCCTTCCGCGTGAAGGAAGTGCTCGTCGACGGCAAGCCCGCTCCCCACGGCATCGAACCCGCGGACCGCAGCCGCTACGCCGTCTTCGACGGGCGCGGCGGCTCCTATGGCGAAATCCGGATCACGCCCGCACATTGAAGCGGCCGCGCCCGCTCAGTGCCCCGCCGGAGCGCCCTCGTCCATATAGCGCGGCCGGATCAGCAGCACCAGCACAACCGACGCAGCCGTGACCGCCGCGAAAATGCCGAAAATCGCCAGCAGCGGCACGCCGCGGTCCCGCAGCAGCCCGAAACCCCAGTCCGCCACGCCGCCGCAACTGATGCTCACCAGGTTCATGATCCCGTACCCGGTGGCGCGCGCATGCGGCCGCGCAATCTGGCACAGGATCGGCATGTTGTTCGTGTCGAAAAATCCCCACCCGGCCCCGAACAAAATCAGGAACGCCACCGCCACCGCCAGCATCCCCGTCTGCGGCGAGTAGCCCACGCCCATCATCGCCGCGGCCATCAGCAGCACCCCGATGGCGCTCGTATAGATGCGGCCGCGGCGGTTCCGCCTCGTCCACCGGTCCGCCAGCCAGCCGCCCGCGAGCGCGGCGCCGATCGCCGCCACCATCCAGAACAGCGTCGCCGAAACTCCCGCCTTGCCCTGCCCGATGCCGAACTCCGCCTTCAGAATCGCCGGCATCCAGTCGCGCACGATCCAGCCCGCCATCGCCGGCAATGTGAAGTAGAGCGCCAGCAGAAGGAACGAGACGTTCCCGATCAGCTCCCGTAGCGCGCTTCCCTGCCCCGCGCCGGAAACGCCCGGCTCCGCCTGCGGCTCGGGCGCGTTGCGCACCAGCAGGAACAGCGGCAAGGCATAGAGCGCTCCCGCCAACCCGCACATCTCGAACATCCAGCGCCAGCCAAGCTCCGGATGATCCGCCGCATAGCCGCTGAAGCCGCCCAGAATCACGCCCGCGTAGATCCCCATTTGATGCATTCCCACCGCGCGCGAGCGCGTCGGCCCAAGATGGTAGTCGGCGATCAGCGCCAGCGCCGCGGGAATGTAAAAGGCCTCGCTGATCCCCATCACGGCGCGCGTCAGCAGCAGTTGCTCGAACGTCGTGGCGTGCGCCGTTGCCCAGGTCACCGCGCTCCAAACGAACAGGCTGCCGCCGATCACATGGCGGCGGCTGAAGCGGTCCGCCAGCCAGCCCCCCAGCGGGCTCAGGAACGCGTAGGTCCACTTGAAGAACGCGAGGATCTTGCCCCAGTTGGCCTCGCTGCCGATGTCGGCGATGTCGTGCATCACCGAAAATTTCATCGACGCCAGCATCTGCCGGTCGAGATAGTTCAGCAGCGCCACTGGTACCAGCAGTGCCACCACCAGCCACGCATAGCCCGGTCGGCGCGGATCCAGCCATCGCATAGGGAAGAAACCATGCTACAGGGAACGGCCCGGCGAAGGCAGCCGCTGCCTTCCAAATGCAGCGGCCGCGCGTCTTCACTCGCCCGAATCAAGCGCCCGCGCGGCGATCTCCGCAATGTCGGCCACTCGCGGCGCCTCTGCCCCGCCCACAGCCGGCAGCGCGTCCTCAAGCATCGTCCGGCAGAACGGGCACGCCACCGCCACCTGACGCGCGCCCGTCGCCGCCAGCTCCCTCGCTCGCACATGGCTGACGCGCGTGCCTGACTCTTCGCCCAGAAACACCAGCCCCCCGCCCGCTCCGCAGCAGAAGCTGCGGTCCCCGCTGCGCGGCGCCTCCCGGACCGGCCCCGCCAGCGCCGCCACCCGGCGTGGCGCCTCGTAAACCCCCCGGTAGCGGCCCAGATAGCAGGGATCGTGAAACACGGTGGTCTCGTCGCCAATCTGCCCATGCGGCAGATGACCGGCGAGCCATTCGGAGTGGTGCGTCACCTCGAACTCCGCCCCGAACTCCCTCCAGTCCACGCCGATCGTGCGCACGCAGTGCGGGCAGACCGACAGGATCCGCCGCGCTCCAGCCGACTGCAACTGCCCAATGTTGAACTCGGCCAGTTGCTGGAACAACAGATCGTTGCCCAGCCGCCGCGCGGCGTCGCCCGTGCATTTCTCCTTGCGCAACACGCCGAAGGTGACTCCCGACGCCCGCAGCACGCGCGCCAGCGCCAGCACCGCCTCCCTGCCCCGCGGATCGAAAGCCCCCATGCAGCCCAGCCACAGGCACCACTCCTGCGAACCGTCGAACCACGGCAGGCCGTTCTTCTGGATGAAACGGTCCCGCTCGTACGCCGCCATCCCCAGCGGATTTCCCTGCCGCTCCAGCCGCACGAACAGCTGCGCGCCGTATTCGTCCTCCCAGACGCCTGTGTTCACCGCCCCGCGCCGCAGCCCCAGAATCACCGGCAGGTGCTCCACGCCCACCGGGCACTGATACTCGCACGCGCCGCACGTAGTGCACTGGAATGCCGCCTCCAGGCTCAGATGCGGCCCGGCGAGCGGCGCCTCGGCCCCGCCGCCATGCTCGCGCAAGTAGGCCCGCAGCCCCAGCGCCATCTGTTTCGGGTTCAGCTCCTTGCCTGTGTTGTGCGCCGGACAATGCTCCTGGCAGCGGCCGCATTCCACGCACGAGAACGCCTGCAACGCCATCCGCCGCGTCACATCCCGGCCCGACACCAGGCCGAAATCCTCCTCCCCCTGCAGCGGCGGGATCTGCCCGAACGGCTCGCGCGCCAGAAACACGGCCGCCGGCGAAAGCATCAGGTGCAGATGCTTGGTCTTCGGGATCAGCGGCAGAAAGACCAGCAGGGCCAGCGTGTGCGCCCACCACAGGGCGCGCTCCGCCACCGCGCCCGCTGCCGGCCGCAGGAAGAAGTCCGCCAGGTAGGTGAGCATCAGAACCAGGATCAGCAGCGCAATCACGCCCGACTCGAGCGAGNCCTTCTCGCCCAGCCACTTCGGCCGCACCACGAAGCGCCGCACCGCCAGCCCCGTGATCGACACGGAAACCGCAGCGGCAAACGCCGCCGCCACCCACCCGTAGGCGCGGCCGAATCCCCCTGCGTGCGTGTCGAACAGCGACAGCCCCACTCCTGCCGCCAGATGGTCCAGCGTCACCAGCGCGAACGCGCAGAAGCCCCAGAACACCATCGCGTGCGCGAGCCCCGCCCACGGGCGGTGGCGGATCACCTTCTCCTGCAACACCACCTCGCGCACGAAGCGCCGCACCCGCCGCCCCAACGGCTTCAGGCGGAAGTCCGCGTCCGGCTTCGAGCGCGCAACCGCCTCCGCCACGGGCCGCAGCCGGATCCAGAAAACCAGCGCGGAAGTCAGGCAAGCAAGGACGAAAACCGCTGTCTGCATGGGTATGGCCGCCATGGAAGCCGCTGTTTTGACACTCTAGCCGATCCGCCCCCTACAATGAAACTTCCGGAGGACCCAATGCGCATCCTCGTCGCCGGCGCGGCCGGCTTCATCGGATCCCATCTCTGTGACCGGCTGCTCGCGGAAGGCCATGAGGTCCTCGCCGCGGACAACTACATCACCGGCGCCCCGCACAACGTGGCCCACCTCGAGTCCCACCCGCGCTTCTGCCTCATCCGCCACGACGTGACGGAACCGTTTTCCGTTGACGGGCCGCTGGACACGATCTTCAATCTCGCATCGCCCGCCAGCCCGAAGGACTATCTCGAGCACCCCATCGAAACCCTTCGCACCGGCGCCGAAGGCAGCCGCCACCTGCTCGATCTGGCCTGCTCCAGGCGGGCGCGATACCTGCTGGCTTCCACATCGGAATGCTACGGCGACCCCCAGGAGCACCCGCAGAAAGAGACCTATTGGGGCCACGTCAACCCGGTCGGCCCGCGCTCCTGCTATGACGAAGCCAAACGTTTTGCCGAGGCCATCACCATGGCCTACCACCGCCAGCACGGCCTCTCGACCCACATCGCGCGGATCTTCAACACCTATGGCCCGCGCATGCAGCTCGACGATGGAAGAATCGTGCCGAACTTCGTCCGCCAGGCCCTCCGCGGCGAGCCGCTCACCGTCTACGGCGACGGCTCGCAGACGCGGTCCTTCTGCTACGTCGACGATCTGGTGGAAGGCCTGCTCCTGCTGAGCCGCAGCCAGGAGCACATGCCCGTGAACCTCGGCAATCCCGAAGAGATGACCGTCCTCGAGTTCGCCCGCCTGATCCGCGATCTCGCCGGCAGCAGCTCCGAAATCCGCTTCGAGCCGCTCCCGGAGGACGATCCGCAGAGGCGCCGGCCGGATATCACCAAGGCGCGCCGCCTGCTCGGGTGGGAGCCCCGCGTGGGCCTTGAAGAGGGCCTGCGCCGCACCATCGAATGGTTCGCCCGGCGCCTCGCCGGCGCCTGATTCGCCGAGGCCTCACTCCCCCTCTGCCCAACAGAAAAGCGGACCCTTGCGGGTCCGCTTCCGGGGGNAAGGAGACAAGGAGAAGAGAAAAATCCGTCCGTCANAGAGCCAGCCCGTGCTTTCCCATCGTGCGGAACTCGTACTGCTGAATGGCCACCGCAGCCTGGTTGCCCGACGAGCGCACCACTTTCCCGCGCGCAATCAGCTTCAGGCTGCACCGGTTGTCCAGCTGCGCCGGCCAGCTGATGGCCATCTCGATCCGCTTGCCCGGCGCCAGCTCGCGGTCGCATTGGAACAACACGCCGCCGCTGCTCATGTCGATCGTCCTGCCCGACCCCTGCTCATGGCCGAGACGCTTGCCGCTCATGCGGTACACCAGTTCGCAGGCAAGCGGGAAGCGGTCGGTCCGGCGGCGGTCGGTCCGCACGGGCTCGTTTTCCATGGAATCCATCGGGAAGGGCATCATGGCTGCTGTTCTCTCCACTCTCAGGATGAGGCCGCAACCTGAGGAAAACAATAGCGCAGAAGTTCCGAAATTGCGTAGTACCTTGGTACCACCCCGAAACCCCGGAGCGCCCCCCTGCCCGCCCGCGCCCCGGACAGCCAAGCAACGCACCCGGTGCGCCGGTTGATGTCAGTCCCGCCCGCGCGCTCCCCCTGGCCCTTCGCAGCAGCGCCCCGCCCGCCGCGGCAACTCCCCGGCGCGGCTACGCCTGCGCCGCTGCCCGTTCCACTTCCTCCAGAGCTTTCACGGTTTCTTCATTGATAGGAAAGGCCGGCGCCGTCC
>JGI24187J35170_1000434_pt1 | contig 18724 bp, 10 predicted proteins | sample YNPBryBLVA2012_FD_35170 | JGI IMG/M metagenome (IMG submission 35170)
GGANNAACCCAAGGTTTCCAGCTTGCGTTGCAACTGCTGCCACATCCGGTCCGTGAACAACCTCAGCCGGGGTGGGTCAGGATGTGCCTGGGCAGGAAAATCGTGGGGCGGAGGACCTGTTGAAGCTCCCCCCTGTGTCTGTGCTACACTCGTTACGGGATACCATGCTCACCCGTTTAGGGGAAGCAGCGGTGGAGGCCTTTACGATCATGAGGATCGCGGGCGATGGCGCCATCACTATCTCTCAGCGGTGCGTGCGCCCCACCCCGAAGGCCATCGAGCGGGCTTTTGAGCGCCTGGAGGCTCGGGGTGGGATGCAAGAGATAGCCGAAGCAGTCGCCAAAGTGGATTCCGATGGCGACCTAGGGGATGGAGCCGACCGATTGATCTGAAACAACTTGGGCGCGTAGCTCAACTGGCAGAGCAACTGACTCTTAATCAGTAGGTTCCAGGTTCGACTCCTGGCGCGCTCACCAAGGATTCCCGCCGCATTCCCGCCCGCCCATCGCCGGCGGTCAGGGACGACGCCTTGCGGCTGGCGCCGCCGGAGGCTCGGCCGGTGAGGCGTTCGGGCCGGCGCTTTCCAGCCAGCCTTCCTCAAAGATCGCGCGGTTGATGACGGTGCGTCCGTGTGAGGTGTAGACGACGTGGATGTGGCCGTCCTGGGTCTGAATCGCCACCGGATAAGCGAAACTGCCGGGACCCTCCGCGATGTTGCGGCGGGAGGGGAAGGTCTTGCCGCCGTCTTGCGAGAGCGCGGCCCTGAGCGGCGTGCGCTCGGTCATGCTGTCGTTGTAGACCAGCAGCAGGCGGCCGCTGCGCAGCCGGACCAATTCCACAGCGGCGTTCGGATTGGGGAATTCCGTGTCGGCGCCTTCGCTCCAGCTCCAACCGCCGTCGTGGGATTCCGCGCGGATGATGTAGCCCCGGGATCCCGGTCCGTATCCTCCGCCGCGGCGGCAGAACGCCAGCAGGTGCTTCGGGGTCAGTTCCACCACCGCAGGCTGGATGTTACCGTTGCGGGAGCGGATCCGCCCGGTCGCGCGCCACTGCTTGCGCCGCACGTCGTAGCGTAGGAAGAGCGACGTGCTGTCGGCCCCAACCGACTCCGTGTCGTGCCCCGTCTCGTGATAAACCGGCAGCAGGTAATCGCCGTCCGAGAGCACGATCGGCCGGCCGCGGACCATCATGCCCGCCTCCAGAGCCAGCAGGGAAGGGTCGGACCAGCTCCGGGCTCCGTCCCGGGAGATCTTCACCTGGATGCGGGAATCCGACCAGGTCTCGCCGAATCGCACCACATAGAACAACCACACCACACCATCGGGTGCTTGCCAGACGACGGCGTTGCCGGCCGAGCGGAACGGGTCCTTGGCGATCACTTGGGGAGCGGTCCAGCGGGTGGATCCTTTCGCCAGTCGCGAGCCGTACACCGCGGTGTCGGTTTCGTATTCGCCGCCCCCGCCGTAATAAACCAGATAAAGATCGCCGCCCGTCAGTTCCGTGATGCAGGCCGGGTGTTTGTAAGGCCCGGTGGGAGTTTCGGGACCGAAAATGCGTTCGTACCGAATGCCGGAGGTCGCCGACCAGCATGAAAGCACCAGGCCCGCTCCGGCGATGGTTCCCAGCAAACTCAGGGACGGCATAGAGGCTCCTCCCGCCGAATTCTTCAGGGCGCGCCCGGATCCCAGAGGGTCGCCGCGATGATGCGCTCCCGGTCGGCCTGCTCCGCAAAGTAGTAAACCGTCACGATCTTCCCGTCCGGCCGCTGGATGGAGCGAGTGTATCCCAGGTCCCAGGCGGCGCCGTCGTCGCGGAGCACGATCTCGTCGCTCCAACTGCGCCCGCCGTCGTTGCTCAGGCGGGCGCGGATCCCGTAAGGCCGGCCGCGGTAGCCGTAAGTCAAGGCAATGCGGCCGTCCCGCAGCCGCACCAGGCTGGGCGGATTGCCGCTGAAGCCGCCGGTGAACGGGACCGGCCGGCTCAGGAAACCCCAACTGCGACCGTTGTCGGCGGACAGAAAAGCGTCAATCCAATCCGCCGGGCCTTGCCGGCAACGCACCGCGGTCAGCAGGCGGCCTTTCGCGAGCCGCACGGTGGAGGGCATGATGGCGAAATCCTCCGGCTCGGGCGTGATCCAGGAGACGAAACGCCAACTGCGGCCCCCGTCATCGGTGCGGGCGCACATCGGGCGCCCCTCTCGCCCGTTGAGCTTGGAGGCGGTGACGAAGACCAGCGCCTTGCGCTTCCCTTCCACGAGATAATCGGTGCGAGCTGCGATACCTTGCCGTCCGAAGAGCGGGAAGCGGAAGGGTCCCCGCCAGGTCTTGCCCCGGTCCAGGGAGTAGTAGAGGCGGGAAGGACCCTTGTGGATACCCGTGAAGCGGAGCGTCATGGCGAAGCCGGGGTGCGTGAAGTCCATCGGCTCCCTCAGATCCTCCGGCGCCTTGCCGCCTTGCTCGGGCGGCAGCAAAGAGGCGGGCGCTTCGATCGTCCAGGTTCGCCCGCCGTCCAGGCTGCGCGCCAGGCGCGGCTCCTCAGGTTTGTGCGGGTCAACCTGGTGGCGGTCCGGCGGCCGCTGCTTGAAATAGGCGGCGCTGAAGCCCACCAGAATCTCGTCGTCCCAGGCCCAGATGCCGTGGTTGGCCGGCCAGCCGCCGAAGCGTCCCGGCTCGGCGTAGACTACGACGTGCTCGATCACCCGGGGAGGCTGCGCGGGCTGTACCCTCGCGGGGCCCCAGGCCAGAAGGAGCGTCCCCAAAGCTGTGTTCCTGCGAAAAAGTCGAATCACTTACTCCTCCCGGTTACCTGTGCGCCTGGCTTGTCAAGATCGGCCGTACTTTCCAGTCTGCGTTCGGCCCAAAGCGCAGGTTGCGGTTGCCGTACCCGTCATGCTGGTCCCCGTAAACCGCGCGCACCGCCGCCGTGAAGCAGACCGCCAGGAGCAGCACGGCGGGCAATGCAGCCGCCAGGGTCTTGCGCGCGACCCCCTGGAAGGCCCCGGCGCCCGCCGGCGCGCGCGACTCAACCGCCGGCAGGGCCAGGATCAGGCAGCTAACAATCAGAGCGTTCACGGTGATGATCCATTCGGTCGCCAGCCGCGCCGGCTGAAACGGGACCAGCGCTTTGCTGAAATTGCCCACCACGAGCATCCAGAGGAAGACGACATACAGCAGTTGCCCCCTGCCCAGCCAGCTTGGCGGAACCAGCGCGAGTGGCTTGCGAGCATGCCTGACCAGCAGCGCCACGGTCGCGGCCGTGAACAGGGCGAAGGTCAGATCGAACCAGGCCCGGGCGGACAGCTCGATGAAGCCGAGCAGCGGTGCCTTCATCGAGAGCGGCACGGCCCGAAATCCGCCTGCCTGGAGTCGCGTCCAGTCGCCCAGGTTCTTGACCATGTTCACGTACACGAGCAGGTTCAGGATGAAACTCACCGAGAAGAATTCGGTCCACCGGCCTACTCGCGGTTCATCCGGCCTCTGAGGGCTGCGACTCCAGACTAGCGCCAGCGCCACCAACGCGGCCAGTCCGTAAAGCAGGCCTGCCCCCTGTTCCGCCACGAGGCTGTGCCAATTGGCGCTGCGCCAATGCGACCATGACGCGATTGCCGCCGGATCCCGCGTGAGCAGCGGGTTGCCCGGCATCCAGGCCAGGATCTTTACGAACTGCGCCAGCATCAGGCCCAACCCGCCCAGCACACCCCCCAGGAACGACGCAGCGATCACGCCCTCCAGCTTGCGCCGCCGCATGTACAGCACCATGCCCAGAAGATAGCCGGCGACGAAGGCCCAGTTATCCCCTCGGGGCGGAACCATGCGGAAGCCGCCCGCCGACTGGAACAGGTTCGACAGCAGTACCGGTCCGGCCAGGAAGACGGCGAAGCCCCCCAGGCCCATATAGAGCGGCAGCCGGGCGCCGCTACGCCATTGGCCGTAGCGGGCGAAATAGAGCGCCCAGCCGGCGAGCAAACCGAGGATCCAGCCCATGTGCGGCGCCAGGTCCGTGAAGATGCGCGGCCAGTTGGTGACCATTTCGGCCGGATTCAACGGCTGCCCGGTGGCCGGATTGATCGCCGAAGGGTCGCCCTGGAGGCACACGACGGCCTGCATGAGCGGCCCTAACCAACCCAGCGCTTCGAGTGCACGGTGCACCAGGAAGCCGCCCAGCGCGCCGGCCGCGGCGAAGGCCGCCAGCCGCGTCACTTTCTCGAAGCGCCGGGTCCATAAGTCGAAACCGCACAGCGCCACTAAGGCGAGTGAAACTCCCAGCCAGTCTGAATCGAGCCAGTAAAGCGGGCTGAGCTGGCGGAAGTTTCCCAAAGACTCCGGGGGCACGGCTTGCAACCATCGGCGCACGGCCAGCGGTTCCAACCAATACTGCAACGCCCAAACAGCGAGGATCCAAGCGAGCGGCTGGAAGAAAGCGGTCAGTCTCTCTCGCGTCTCCAGGGCGGCATAAGCCGTCCCGGCCACTCCCAGGCTGGTCCACAGGAATCCGATGGCGAAGACCATCAGGAAACCGTAAAGCTGAGTGGGCAGATGGCCGCTGTGGGTATAGGACAACGGCGGCATGTAGGACATCGAGCCGCCGAACGCCCAGCCCAGCGCGCCGAAGACGGCGAAAAACGGCGCCCGGCGCCGCCAGTCCTCGCGGCCGGAAAACAAACTGATGGCCAGCGCTGACAGCGCGCCCGGCAGCATCGCGCCGAACTCATGCCCGTAGTTGCCGCGAATGCCCCAGCCGATGGAGAGCGACAGCATGACTGCCAAGGCGGCCGCCGGCCGCAGCAAGGGGTTTTGCCTGGGGGAGAACATCATGGCTCCAAGGGGGTGACGGTCAGGGTGACCTTCTCTCGTTTGGCAGGCAGCGCCGTACGCACGCCGTGCGGATTGCGCACGCCGAGGTTGCCCGTGACGTCGAACAGGCCGAAATCACCTTCCGTTTGCTCGAACAAGAGCACCGGGCGATCCCGCTCGTCTTCCACGGTGCAATCTACAAAGTCCAGGCCGCCGAAGCGTGTGGTTACGCTCTGGCGGAACAGGTGCAGCCAGATCGGGGCCCAGGCGCCCCGGTAAGCGCGGCTTCGGGCCGCGTTGCGGATCGAGCAACTGAGGAACTTGACTCGCGCTTTGGCGGAGGACTTATCCTGCACCTTGATGCCGTAACCTTGCGTATTCTCTACGGTGCAGTTTCGGAACTCGATCAGGCCGCCCGGCCCGTCGTCGGCCACCTTGCTGACGCGAATGCCGCTTCCGTGACGGCTGCTGATCCGGCATTGATCAAACAGGATCGAAACGTCCCCCGAGGCCGCTTTGAGGTTGGCCAGAAACACCTCCACGCCGTCGCCGTAATTATCCTCGAACCGGCAATTGCGAAAAACGACCTGCCGGATGCGATCCTCGGGCCGGTCGGGTTCGATGTCTACGCCCGCCGAAGGGGGCGTGCCCCAGGTGTTCCGGAAGACGCTGTTCTCGACGGTCAGTCCCTGGACGCTGATGACGCTGATGCCCTGCCGGTAGTGGTTCTCGCACACCACGTCGCGGATCAGGATGTCCTTCGAGTACGGCTGCCGGCCCCCGGCCACAAAGATGCCGTCGCCGCCGCTGTCGCGCAGAGTCAGGCCATGGACGCGCACGTCCGTGCAACCGCGCAAAGAAAGCGTCATCCGCCATTCGGCCTTCGGGTACTGGCCGAACCAGCGATTCCAGCCGAACTCGACCAGCGTCTTGCCCGCCATGTAGTCCTGCTTGTGCATGCGCAGGGTCGCGCCGTAGCCGCGGATCACGAGGTGGGAGACGTCCTGGGCGGTGAAAAGGCTGTCGCCTCCGCCCCGGAACTCGCCGCGCTTGGCCGTGACGACCACGCCGTCCTCCAGGATCAGTTCCTGATCGGACGCCAGGCGGATGGGGCGCACGATCCACTCGCCGCTCATTTTGGGAACGATGACGCGCCTGGCGCCCGAGTGGATGGCGGCCTGGAGCGCCTCGGTGGCGTCTTCTTCGTCGTAACCCCACCAGGCAGCGTTGGCGGTCGTGCGCTTGCCCGAAAGGACTTCGCGGACCGCCTCAGGGTTGCCAGCCTTGGGCGGCGCGGAGACCTGTCCGGCCGCGCAGGCGCCCAGTCCCAGCCAGACCGCAAGCCGCCATGGCCGATTGGGCAGGGAGTTCCTTTTCATCGAGCCGCTCTCCTCAGGGGGCGGGTGACGACTCGGCCGGCACTCTGCCCGCGGAGCCCAGCGCCTCGGAGATGGTCCTGGCCGCCTCGATCACTCGCCCGATCATCGCTTGCTGATCATGTTGGGCGAGCCGGACCACCGGCGGCGAGATGCTGATCGCGCCGATCACATCGCCGTCCGGCGCGCGCACCGGCGCGCCGAAGCAATACCCGTGCAGCGTGCTTTCCTCTGCGTCTACGGCGTAGCCTTGCCGGGCGATGCGTGCGAATTCCTCCTGCAACTGGCGCTCGTCCACGATCGTGTTCGCCGTGAAGCGTACGATGCCGTAAGAACGCAGCAGTCTTTCCCGTCGTTCCTCGCTTTGGAAGGCGGCGATGCACTTGCCCAACGCGCTGGCGTGGGGCGGAATGATGCGGCCCACCGTGTTGCCCATGCGGACCACCTCGGGACTCTCGACCACCTGCACCACCTCGATGTGATTGTCGAACAACACCGCCAGGCCCACGCTTTCCCGGAACTCGCGCACCAGCTCCCGCAGGGGTCCCTGGGAGGCTGCGATCAGGCGCGCCAGAAGCCCGCGCGGCAAGCCGGCAGAGGCGTCCGGCCGGGCCCGGTAGCGGCCCTGGGCATCGGTTTCTACGTACTGATGCACCGCCAGCGTGTGGCAGATTCGCAAGGTCGAGCTCTTGCCCAGTCCTAACCGCGAGGCCAGCTCGCTCAAGGTCAGGGGGCGGTGCGCATGGCGGAGCAGCTCGACAACCTCCAGCGCCTTGCCCACGCCCCGGACGTAATAGGGATCCCTCCGCTCGGTCGCAGGTTCCCGCGCCTGCCCAGGGGCCGAAAGTCCCGTCTTCATCGCCGTCGCCGTCAGCTCCTCCTCAGATTGTGGCAAAAGGCGAACCGGAGTTTCCGCACGCGCCGCAGACCCATCGCCCGATCTCAGAAACGCAGCTTGAACTGCAAGGCGATCGTACGCGGGTCGTTGTTTTGCGTCAGTGTCAGTTGCCCGAACGAGCCGCTGGTGACGTCGAGCGAGGCCATCCGGGAGAGGAAGGGGTGGTTGAAGAGATTGATAAAGTCGGCCCTCAACTCGAGCCTCAGCCGCTCATAGATGGGAATGGCCTTGTTGAGGCCGAAATCGAAGTTGTGCACGCCCATGAAGCGCACATCCGGGAAACGGGTGGGAAAATCGCGCAAGGTATAGGGCGCCGGTCCGGCCACTCTCGGGAACAAAGAGGTGTCGAACCACTTGTAAAAGCTCTTCTGGCCGGCGGGCAACTTCGCGCTACGGGCTTGAAGGGGGGCGGCGTTGGGGAAATCAACCGGAAACCCGCTCGCTTGGGTTACGCTCCAGGACAAAATCCAATTCCCCGCCACGTAATTCAGCGCTCCGGGCATCGAGCTGCCGAAGCGCCGGCCGCGCCCCACCGGCAGTTCGTAAGTTCCCACGATCGTAACCCGTTGAGGCAGATCGAAGGGCGTCAAGCGGTGATCCAGCGCCGACTGCGGCGGATCAGCCGGACGGAAGTCCTGAGCGTTCAGGAATTGCAGGCGCTCCAGACATTTGGAAATGGTGTAGGCGGCAATCAAGGTGAAGCCCCGCCGAAAACGGCGCGTCACTACGGTTTGAAGGGCGTCATACCGCGTGTCTCCTATGGGCATGATGGTGCCGGTCACTTGGGTGAACTGCGGGTAGGCATACAGCAGATACTGAAGGGGTACCGTCGGTCCGTTCATGCTGGCGTTGGCCGGCAGGAGGCCCCGGAAGGGATTGGGGACTTGCTGAAGATAGTAGGAGCCGGGCTGGTAGAGTTTGTCCCGAGGTATAAAGTTGTAACCCGCGCTCACTTGCAGGCTCTGCGTGTAGTTGCCCACATAGGTAACTTCGAGCACCAGATCCTGCGGCAGGAGGCGCTCGAAGCCGGCTGAGACCTGGTAAGACGTGGCGGGATGGAAGCCCTGGTAGAGAAACGTGACGCCGCTACCCAGAAAAGTAGCCAGACCGAGGGACTTGCCCACGGGCTTGATCAGACCGTCCGGGAAGGGATTGCTCAGGGTCACCGCAGGGGTCAGCCCGCCGTCGCGGCTGGCGATCAGGGGCGTGGTGGCGCTGAATCCGTTGGTGGCGCCGGCTCCTTGCCAGTCCGGATCGGCCACTCCCAGCTTGTACAGGCCGAAGCCGGCCCGGAGGACGGTCTTGCGGTCCAGTTGGAGCGCCAGTCCCAGGCGCGGCTGGAAATCCCGGTGATGCGGCTGCCAGGCGTATCGGGCGCTGCCTTGGGTCCCGGCGAACAGCAGGCCGCCGCGCAAATCGCGGCAGGCCGGGCAATTCTCGATCCCCGGGGCGGCCTTCACTTGAGCGGCGATCGGGCTGGCCTGGTCGAAGGCGAAACCTTTGGTGGTCTGGTTGTACCTCTCCCACAAGGGGGTCTGGTAGTCCCAGCGCAATCCGAGGTTGAGGGTGAGGCGGCGGTTGACCTTCCAGTCATCCTGCAAGTAGAGTGCGTAGTACCGGGCGTTCCAATAGGGTTTGATGTTGAGGTCCACGCTGCCCTGGCTGGGGTAACCCAGCAACAAGGTCGCGGCCTCGTTGCCCGCCGTGGCGGTGCTCACCAGGGGGTTGGGACCTTGCGTCCAGTTCTTGCCGAAGCCGAAAAAGCCCGAAGGGTTGCCCGCCATGATCCGCCCGTCGCCATAGTGACGGGCCTCCACTCCCAGCTTGAGCAGGTGGCTCCGAACCGCTCGGCCCACGTTGCCTTGCAGGCTCAGGGTCTGCTGCGCGATCAGGTACTTGACACGGCTGTCGGCGTTGCCGCCGTACGTGCCGAAGGACAACGCGGGGAACTGCAACTGCCAGAACTGCGACACCAGCGAGGCCGGCAGGCCCAAGTCGAGCGGATTGAATTTGGCCGACACGTCGTTGGAGCGAATTTGTTCGGTGCGATTCCACCCGCCCCGCAGATCCAGTGTGGTGCTCGGCGAGAGGCTGGCCGACCAGTCCACCACTCCATGCCAGTTCCGGTTGCCGGCCGGAGTGACGCCGCCGAAATTCAGCAGGGGCGCCACGTCGCCCTCCCGCCCTCCGAAAACGCCGGGGCTGAACTGAGTGTTGTAGGTTCCGCCCCACTGAACGTAGAGGGCGTGCCGGTCCGATAGCCGAAAATCCAGCCGCGTGAGCAACTGCTTTACGATCCATTCACTGACGTAGGAGTTCAAAAAGTTATTGCTCTGGTTCGGACCGATGCCGGGGAAATTCGGCTTCGGGAACTAGTTCATGATCTTGGCGCCCACCGGGTTGAAACGCGCGCGGGGAATTTGGTTATTCGGAAACGGATCGCGCGCATAGGTCTTGCCGTCGGGGCCGAGCCGGGTGGTCGTCGGGTCGTAAATGATGACCGGCTGGCCCGCCGCCGTGCGGGCCCCGGAGAAATCGCCCTCGTGCATCGCCGCCAGCGGGACCGTCGCCGTTCCGCTGCCCGGGGTCCTTTGGGGATAGTAATCCATGGACATCATGAAGAACGCCTTGTTCCTGCCGTCCACGATCTTGGGCAGCCGGATCGGCCCGTCCACTTCGAAGCCCGAGTTGTTGAGGTGGGTGGAAGGCTTGCGTGTGCCGGTTCGGTTGTACTCGAACCGGTTGGCGTTCAACGCCGAGCTGAAGTGGCGATTGAAAGCCACGCCGTGGAGCTGATTGGTTCCGGCTTTGGTGGTGATGGTGACGAAGCCCCCGCCCGTGCGGCCATAGGAGGCGTCATAGGTGTTCGTCTTGACTTGCAGCTCGTGGACCGCTTCCACAGCCGGGGTGAAGGAGACGTTGTTGTTGTTATTGGTGCTGGTGACGCCGTTCACCAGGACATCGTTGTTCCAGACCCGGCCGTTGTTCAAGGCCGCGTTGCCGTTGATCATGAACTCGGAACCGCCCTGGGCGCCGGCTAAACCGACGCCCGTCCCCGGGTTCTGGGAAAAGTTGTTTCGGATCACCCCGGGCATCACGAAGACCAGGGAAAACACGCTGGTCCCGCTATTGGGCAGGTACTGCACCATGACGCTGGGCACCAGCCCCCCGCGGTTGGCGGTTTCGGTCTGCAAAGGACTGAGTTGTTCGGAAACCGTGATGCTCTCGGTCGCCGTGCCCAACTCCAGTTGGACATTCAAGGCGACGCGCTCGGCGATGCCCAGGGTGAAGTTCTCCCGGACGTACTTCTTGAACCCGCGGGCTTCCACGGCCAGGGCATAGGTGCTGGGCAGTAGGAACTCGAAGCTGTAGCGGCCCACCTCGTTGGTGGTGGTCGCGGAAGTCGTCTTGCGTTGGAGATCGGTCAGCTCGACCCGGGCGCCCACCACGGCGGCGCCGGTGGGGTCGCCGACGAACCCACTGATGCTGGCGCGGAACTCCTGAGCGGAAGTTGCGCCGAGACTGAGCAACAGGCCAATCGCGAGCCGACTGGGCAAGCAGGCGTACATGGCGTCCTCCTCGAGCTCGGACCCCGAAGTTTCCCGTACAGTCCACTTCGGACCCTGACGGGCGAGCTCGGCGAGAGAATACCACAAGGGCGCCTGTGTGTCAATATTTATGCCTCAGTTTCATTTTTTCATCGGGGTTCCCATTCCTGGACCGCCAGGCGACGACGCCGCCGAACCGGCGGATTTCGCCCTTGCTCGGCCCCAGGTCGGCCGAAGCGTCCCTGCCTGAAGCGCGGAGGGGGCCGACCCGCTCGCCCCGTGAGGAGACCCCGTCAGCCGCTGCGGCAGCCTCGGGGCCGGGACCGCAAGCGTTTGCAGCTAAGCGCCCTGACCCCTCGGCCCTCTCCCCTCAGCGCCCGGCTCGCTCCAGCTTGACTGAGCCCGCCAGGGCAATATCCTCCCAGCGGTAGATCAGGAAGTTCTTGGGGCCGCTGTTCATGGCCACCATCAGCCCGGAGGGGAAGCGCGGGCCCAAGGCGGTGGAAGTGATTTCGATCCCGTCGGTCTCGTCCGCCCCGCCGTAGAAGACCTTCACCATCTCGGAGTGGTCGTGCGGGCGCCCCGGGGCCCCTTCGCGCCGGTAGATGTGATATTTCGTGTTGCCCGGAACTTGGTCCGTGCACACGATGTAACCCTTGCCCCGCCCCAGTGCATAAATGGCGATCCCCTCCCGGTCCCCTTGGAAGCCATCGGTCCCGAAATGGGCCAGCTCGCGCCCCGCCTCGGGGTGATCGGGGTCGGCGAAGTACTTGTGGATGCCGTCGCCTTCGTCGGCGTAGTACACGTAGCCCAGCTCGTCGTCTACGGCCACCGCCTCGATCTCCCCCTTGCCGCTGAAGCTCCCGAACTCGCGCACCTTTTGGGCGCGCACGCGGCCCTGGCCGTCCTCGCTCAAGCGGTACTGCCAGAGGTAGCCCTGCCTCGGCCCTTCCTTGCGGCTGACGATGGCGAAGACCGCCCCGTCGCGCGGCCGGCGATAGAGAGCGATGCCCATGGGGGCCGCCTGCTCGCCCTGGCAGCCTTCGAACACTCGCAGGCCCTCGGGCGACGAGACGTCCGCCAGCTTGCCTTCGGGCAGGATGCGGAACACCCGCAGGCGCCGCTGGAGCCGCTCGGTCGCCACGGCGATATCGGCCCGAGCGCCCCCCAGCGGCAGCCCGTACTCGACGTCCACGTTGTTGGGCCGGTCCAGATGGTCAATCACCTGCCGGATCTTCCCGTCCAGCCCGTAGACATAGAGGGCGCCGCGCGGCGCCGGGACCTTGTTGGTGGCGATGATCAGACTGCGGCCGGCATCGGCCGGGTTGACCCAGATGGCCGGGTCGTCCGGGTCGTCGCCCACCGGCTCGGTGGCCAGCGCAGGCCGCACCTCGATGCGGGCCTGCAAAGCTGCCCACACCCATAGCATCCAGATCGCGAACATGTTGTTCTCCGTCCTCCTGTAGCCGCCTGCGGCTCAGAAATTCAGTCGCAGGGCGAGCTGGATCTGCCGCGAAGTGCCCGTGCCGATCGTCCGGTTCAGCGGGCTGCGGATCTGCCCGAAAGTCGCCGGGGTCGAGATGTTCGAGCTGGGATCGCCGAGCTGGGCGCGGTTGAACAGGTTGAACGCCTCGGCCCGGAAGGCCAGATTGGCGTTCTCGGTCAGCCGGAACTTGCGGTGCAGGGCCAGATCCACCTGCACCAGGCCCGGCCCGCGGGCGATGCGGCGGCCGGCATTGCCCCACGTGCCCGCGCGGGGGACCGCAAACGCCGCGATGTTGAGCCAGTTCTCGGTCTTGCTGCGGTGGGCCGGGTACATGGGCACACCGAGCACCACGTCCGGGCGCTGGTTCGAGGTGTTGCCGTCGGGCACGGCCGAGGAGCTGCGCGAAACCGAGATGTTGACCGCGCGCCCCGTGCGCGCCGTCCAGATGCCGCTGAGCTCCCAACCGCCCAGCAACTTGGACGCCGCGCCGGTGGTCGCGTAGGCTTTGCCCGGCCCGAAGGGCAGCTCCAGGACCCAGTTACTGGTGATCGTGTGGCGGATGTCCTGGGCGCTGTTGCCCCGGTCGCACGCTCGGCAGTTGACGTTCTGCGCTTGGGCGCCCTCGCCGCCGCCGAGGTTGCCGTCGTTGATGGCGTGGGACCACATGTACTCGGTGGCCCACAGGATCCCCCGGCTGAACTGCCGGTGCAGGGAGACCTGCAAAGCGTTGAAGTTCGAGTTGCCGTCGTTGCGCTTCTCGTCCATCCGCCCGAAGGTGGGCAGCGGGCGGCGGCCGATGAGCGGATCAATCACGTTGATGTAGGACCGCGCGAACAGCTTGTGCCCTTCGTTGCCCAGATAGCCCACCTGCATGATGAATTGGGCGGGCAACTGCTGCTGAACCGAGAAGCCCCACTGGAGGTTGTAGATATCGCGCCGGTCGCGCTGGAGCGAACGCGGCGTCACCCCGCCCGATTGCGCCAGCGGCAGGAACCGATCAATCGGGAAGCTCAACCCGCCCGTCACGTCGCGCGAGGTCAGCGAGTACCGCTCCGCCATGTTATCCAGAGAGGCGTTCACGTCGTCGTTCTGGCCCGGTCCGTGGAAGACGCCCGCTCCGATCCGGAAGACCGTCTTGTCGCCCAGCGCGGCCGGCGCCCAGGCGATGCTGACGCGCGGATCGAAGTTGTTCCGATCCGGGTAATACCAGGGCGTTCCCGCCGGGCAGAAACCCTGGCAGGCCCACATGTCGAACACTCGCTCCTGATGGTTGACCTCGTGCGGCACGGTGTAGTATTCGTAGCGCACCCCGAGGTTCAGAGTCAGGTTGCGCCGCGCCTTGAAATCGTCCTGGAAGAACGCCATGTACCAGGTGCGCCGCGACCCCAGCACCGGGCTGCCCGCGTTGATGCTGAAGGAATCCACCCGATTGCGAATCAGATCGTCGCGGCTGGCGAAGCTGATCGAGGTCGTGTGCACCGCCGGATCGGCCACGTTGACGTGAATGCGCCGGGTCTCGAAGCCAGTTTTCAGCGTGTGCCGGCCCTTGGTGATGGTCACGCTGTCAATCATCGAGTACGAGGTCGGCTTCTCGATCAACAGGCTGTCGCCGTTCAGGGTCATGAAGCCGGGCACGCTGATCGAGGGCGGCAGCGGCCCGTACCTGTAACGGGTCAACGCCGAGCGGTTGTAGCCGGCGCGGTACTCGTTGATCACCGTGGGCGAGAAAATGTGCTGGTACTGCAAGGCAAAGCTCGAGGGCCGGAAGGCGCTTTCCTCCCGATCCGCCGCCAGCACGCTGCGCGGCGCGTCAATCAAGCCGTCGTCCACGTTGAACCGCCCGAAGATGAGATCCGAATCCGTGAACCGGTGATCAATGCGCAGCGTTCCCGAGTCCTCCCGCCAGGCTTGCGGGCGGTCGGCCCACATCTCGTCAATGTTGGCGTCCAAGGAACGGAACCCTTGCGGGTAGGCGTCCAGGATGGGCTTGACGGCGGGCGAACCGGCCAGGGCCCGGGCCCGGAACGCCGCGCTGGGCACGCTGGCGTACAACGTCTGCCCAAGCCGCTGCCGCAGCCCTTCGTAGTTGGCGAAGAAGAACGTCCGGTTGCGTACGATCGGACCGCCCAGGTTGCCCCCGAACTGGTTCAGCCGAAAGGCCGGCTTGGCGGCGTCAAAAAAGTTCCGCGCATCGAACTTGTCGTTGCGCACGAACTCGAACAGCCCGCCGTGAAAGTCGTTGGTCCCGGATTTCGACACCAGGCTGACGTTGGCCCCCGCGCCCCCGCCCAGCTCGGCCGAATACAGGCTGGCGTTCACCCGGAATTCGGCGATCGAGTCGGTGGAGATGATCAGCCGCAGGGCGGCCTCCTGCCGCGGATCCTTCACCCCGGTGGCGTCCATGCCGTCGAAGGTCCAGTTGTTGTCATCGCGCGCCCGGCCGACGAACCGGATGGTCTGCTGGCTGCCGTCCCCGGTATTGACGGCGCCCGGCGCCAGCGCCATCAAACTGGCCCAGTGGCGCCCGTTGAGCGGGATCTCCCGCACTTGCTGGGAAGCGATCACCGTGCCCAAGGCGGCCGTGGTCCGCTCCAGCGGGACCGGGGTTTCCCGCACTTCGACCTCGGCCCGAAGGCTGGCCACCTCGAGCTGCGCGTCCAGGGTGCGGCTATCGCCTACCTGAAGCACGATCCTGTCGAAGCGCACGGGCCGGAAGCCCGGGGCTTCGATGCTCACCCGGTAGGTTCCGATCGGCAGTTGGGCGAGGACGTAGGTCCCGGCCGCCGAAGTCGTCACTTCGCGGCGCAAGCCGGTGGCTTCCTGTTCGGCGGCCACCTTGGCCCCCGCGATAACGGCCCCGGTAGGATCGGTCACCGTGCCGTTCAGAGTGGCCAGGTCGCCCTGGCCGGCCAGCGGCCCTGCTGCCAGCAGCAGGCCGCCAATCAGCGAGACGTAAGCGCTCTTCATTTTCCCCCCTCATTCTAGCCGCGGCTCCTCGGCCGTTCCGGCTCGGGACCGGGCCGGCCCGCTGGGACCGCCCCTCGGCTAGAAAGCCGCTACAATATATCACAACATCTCGCCGCCGTGACGACACCCCCGCTGACCGCAGCGCCTTCTCTCCCTCCTAGAATGCGTACCGCAAGGCGAGCTGGATCTCCCGCGCCGGCTGCGCCGAGCTGATCGTCCCGAACGCCGCACTCGAGCGATTCGAGTTCGGCGTCCCAAAGTTCGTCTTGTTCAAAAAGTTGAACGCCTCCAGGCGCACTTCCAGGCGGGATCCCTCGCGCAGGCCGAAATCCTTGTGCAGGCCGAAATTCATCTGGTGCAAGGAGGGTCCCACCGCAATGTTGCGGCCTGCGTTGCCGAAGGGCCGCGATGGATCGGTCGGAATCTGCACCGTCTCCGGGTTCAGCCACCGCTCGGCGCGCCGCTGGCCTTCCGGCATCATGGGATCGCCCGTAATGTTGGGCCGGTAAGTGGGCGCCGAGCTGACCTGAAACTGCGAGCTCGGGTTGTAGGTGAGGTTGACCGGCATCCCGGAATTGGCGAAGTTGATCACCGCCAGGCGCCAGCCGCCCAGCACCATCTCCAGAGCGGGATGGGCGGCCGAGCCGAAGCGCCGGCCGCGCCCGTAGGGCAGATCCCACAGCAGGGTGGTCACGTTGGTGAACGGCTGGTGGTAGCCGGAGACGCCTTTCTCGTTTTTCAGGTCCCGGTAGTTGACCCGGGAGTTGTCGCCGTTGTGGGCCTCCAGGTGGCCCGAAGCGTTGTCAATGCCTTTCGACCAGGTGAAGGAATTCAGCAGATAGAACCCGCCTGAAAAGCGCCGCTCCAGCTTGCTCTGAAAAGCGTGGTAGTTCAAATAGCCCCCGTTGAAGCACACCTGGATGTAGCCGAAGGTCGGGATGGGGCGCCGGCTCTGCAGCGGCAGGTTCTCATTGGGCTGGTTCGGTCGGGCCTGGTTGTAATCCCCCAGGATCGGCAACTGCACGCTGCGGTTGCCCACGTAGGCCAGGTCCAGCACCAGATCCCGCGCCAGTTCGCGCTGGAGGGTCAAGTGCCAGCTCTGCGTGTAGGCGGTGGGGGTGTCGGGCGGAATGTAATTGGTCCGGACGCCGATCTGCTTGATGTTCGCCAGCGACAAAAAGTTGTCCGGGTAGCCCATTTCGGTCGGACGGAAGCACTCGAACGGGCTCTGCCTGGTGCTGGTGCACAAAGGCAGGCCCGAGCCGGCCACCGTCGGCGCCAACTGGTCAATCACCGGGTTGAGCACGTGCGGCAGGTTGTAAGCCAGAATGTTTTCACCGCCCATGCGGTGGAAATGCATGTAGCTGATGCCGTACGCGCTGCGAATCACGGTGCGGCGAGTGAGTGTGTAGGCCACCCCCAGCCGCGGCGCGAAGTTGGTCTTGTCCGGGTGGACCAGGGCGCGGTCGTAGAGGGAGCCGCCGCGGGCCTGAAGCAAGGCGATGTTCGCGGCGTCGAAGTTCGAGATGCGATTGCGCGCTTCGTACTGCGGCGTGGCGAATTCGTAGCGCAGCCCCAGGTTCAAGGTGAGCTTGGGGGTGGCCTTGAAGTCGTCCTGGAGATACCAGAAGTGCATCCGCTGCCGGTAATCCATGATGGGGTCGTTGGTCAGTCGGTATTGCGAGCGGGCCCCGAATAGGAAATCGGCCAGAAACTGCATGTCCGAGGTGGCTGTGCCGGGAATGCGCGAGAAGCGGCCGGCGTAGGCGTCCGAGCCGTACTTGGGATGAAAGTCGTCAATGGCGGTGTCAATCCGCTGGTGCTCGTAGCCGGCCTTGAGGGAATGCCGCCCGGCGATCTTGGCGTAGTTGAATTTCGGGTTGACGACGAAGGGGTCCTGGAACTGGGGATTGCTGGATTGCACTCCCAGGCCCGTAAAGCCGTTGATGTTCTGTTTGCTGATGCCGCCCGAGTAACGGGTGGCCTTGGGCACGTTAGGAATTCCGAAGCGCTCGCCGATGGTCTGCGTGCCGCGGAACACCGGGAACTTGCCGCCTTCGGTCTGGGAAATCCCCATGCGGAACTCCAGTAAGGTGGTGGGGCTGAGGGTATATGTGGCGCCGTAAGCCCACTGCCAGTTCATCACCCGCACGTCGGCGTTCGAGTCCCCGCCCGAGGGCCCCGGAATGGCGGGCGGTTCGAAGTTGTTCCTCAACCGGTGGCTGTAACGCAGAAAGCCGGTCAGCTTCGAGCTGAAGTAATAATCCAGCCGCATGTCGCCCTTGTCCACCTGGTCCGTGCGGCGCGGTTCGGACTGGAAGTTGTTGGCCAAACCCGGACGGTTGGGCGCCGGCAGGTCATTGAGCACCTCGCGGGCGAAACGGGTGATGACCCGCTCCGGCACGACGCCGTCCATGTAACGTTCCCCGGTGTAGGGATTCATGACGGGCACGCCCAGGATGCCCTTGCGCATGTCGAGCGTGGGAAGCGTAGCGAAGGTCACCGAGCGGGAGACGCGCCGGAAGCCTTCGTAGTCGGCGAAGAAGAACGCCTTCTCGCGCCGGATCGGTCCGCCCAGCGCCCCGCCGAACTGGTTCTGGATCAACACCGGCTTGCGGTTCTGGACCGGCTTGAAGAAGCCGGTGGCGTTCAGGCTGGTGTTGCGCAGGTATTCCCAGAGAGCGCCGTGGAATTCGTTGGTTCCGCTCTTGATGGCGGCGTTGATCACCGCCCCGCCGGCCCGCCCGAATTCCGCGCTGAAGTTATTGGTCTCCAGCCGGAATTCTTGCATGGCGTCGGGCGTGATCTGCACGACTTGGTTGGAGAAGCCCTGGTTGGAGGTGCCGTAGGCGTTGTTGTCCACGCCGTCCACCATGAAGTTGTTCTGCGAACTGCGCATGCCGTTGACGTTGAAGGAGGCGTCGCGGGAGGAGGCGATCGCGCTGCGCCGCACGCCCGGAGCGAGCAAGGCCAGGTCGGCGTAAGCCCTCCCGTTCAGCGGCAGGTTGACCACCTGCTGGGTGCTGACGACCGTGCCTCGCGAGCTGGTTTCGGTCTCCAGCGCCAAGGCGGCCCCGGTCACTGTAATGCTTTCGGTGGTGGCGCCTACCTCCAGGGTCAAATCCACCCTCTGGCGGGCGTTGACCGCGACGGCGAAGGCGTCGGCCACGGCCGCCTTGAAGCCCGAGGCCTCGGCCCGCACCCGATAGGTCCCCACGCGCACGTTCAGGAACTGGTAGTTGCCGGCCTCGTCGGTCTGGGTGGAAGCGCTGATGCCGGTGCCCAGGTTTTCCAGGCTCACCTTGGCCCCGGTGACGACGGCGCCCGAGGGGTCGCGCACGGTTCCCAAAACGGCGCCGGTCTCAAACTGGGCGAGCAGGGCGGCGGGCAGCAGCCACAAGGCGGCCGTCGCCAGGGTGCGCCAGAAAAGGGTTGGGGAGTGAGCGGACATGGCAAAGGATCTCCTTTCGCGGGCGGTTTGGTGCATACGTTTTCAGATCGGGCTGATTATAGGCCTGCCGCAACCCGCCTGTCAAGCGGCTTGACAGCCTGGCCTTTCCCGCCCAGGCACATCCTGACCCACCCCGGCTGAGGTTGTTCACGGACCGGATGTGGCAGCAGTTGCAACGCAAGCTGGAAACCTTGGGTTTGTCCCC
>JGI24187J35170_1000437_pt1 | contig 18656 bp, 15 predicted proteins | sample YNPBryBLVA2012_FD_35170 | JGI IMG/M metagenome (IMG submission 35170)
CCGGTCTATGCCAGCGATATTTATGCGTTGGGCGGCACCTGCCTCTACCTACTCACGGGCAAATCCCCCAAGGAATTGGAAACGGACCCCCAAACCGGGGAAATCCGTTGGCGGCAGTACGTGCGGGTGAGTGATGCCTTTGCCCAGGTGTTGGACCGGATGTTGGCGGTTTCCCTCAAACAGCGCTATGCCACCGCCGGTGCCGTGATGCGTGCCCTGGATTTGGAACCCCATTACACCAACCTATCCCAGGGGTTACGCACCCAAAAAACCACCCCCCCGGCGCCCCTGCCCACCCCCCCCGAAGCCACGAGTGGGGACAGTCCAGCCAGTCGGTTGGCGGCGGCGATTCGTGCCCGCAAAGCCCGTGCCCTCAACCTGGAAAGCGGGGAAACCGACAGCGGCAAACTCACCCCCAGTCGCTTGAAAGATGCCCTGCGCCGGGGCAGAAAAGATTTTGCGGGTCAGGACTTTCGGGAGTATGACCTCCAGGGAGAAATGATGGTGGGCTGTATCCTGACGGAAGCAGTGTTGAGCAAGGCGAATTTGCGGGAAAGTATTTTGGAAGAGGCGAATTTGGGGCGGGCGAATTTGCAGGGGGCGAATCTGCAAAAGGCGAATTTACACAAGGCTTATCTCAGTTTTGCCAACCTCCAGGGTGCCGATTTGCGGAATGCGGATTTAACCGAAGCCTATCTCCGCAATGCCAACCTCCGGGATGCCAACCTGTGCGGGGCGAATTTGGAGGGGGCTTTGGTCGCCGAGGACCAACTGGCGGGGGCACGTACCAACTGGGCAACCAAACTGCCTGTGGGTATCAAACGGGGCAACTGGTGGCCGCTTTAGGAGCCGAGGCACTCCCGAATTGTCAAAAAATGAAGCCAGGGGGTATGGTGGGAATGGTGTGAGGGTGCATAGGCATGAAAGGGAATCCGGTACGCTGGTGGCTATCTGGCATGGTGGCAGTGGGAATCGCCTACGGAGTCCTGCCTCCGGGGATAGCAGAAACGAACCCCCCTGGGGAGGTGCCGGGATTACCCAACCTACCACCGGTGACCCCCGTACCCCCCAATTCCCCTGGCAGTCAGGATTTTCGCAATTTACCACCCCTGTTAGCCCCAGTTTTACCAGCGGAAAATCCCCTCGATACGCCTACGGAGCCAACCCAGGTGGACATCAAGACCGACCAGTCCCTGAGTCTGCGCCAAGCCCTCGAACTGGCGGTCCAAACCAACCGGGAGTTACAGGCCGCCCGGGCCCAGATTGAGGCCGCCCGGGCCGGGTTACGCCAAGCCCAGGCCGCTTTGTTTCCCACTTTGGAGTTCCAGTCCAATTTTCAGCGCAGTGAGTCGGCGCAAGCGGAAATTTCTGCCCGGGTTGCCCGGATCAACGCCGCTCAAAATCCCCTCGCCCGTTTGGTGGGGGGCGGTGGCAACGATGGCCCTTCCCTGACCTGGGATGGCACCTTACGCTTGAATTACAACATCTATACAGGGGGGCAACGGGGTGCCCGGATTCAACAAGCCCAGGAACAACTGCGGCAAGCGATCCTGAATGGGGTGCAGGTGGCGCAGGAGTTGCAGTTGAATGTGGCGAGAGCCTATTACGACCTGCAGGATGCGGATGCCCAGGTCAACATCGGTCAGTCGGCGGTGCGGAATGCGGAGGTGAGTTTGCGGGATGCCGAGGCGCAATTGCGGGCGGGGGTGGGCACCCAGTTTGCGGTACTACAGGCGCAAGTGCAGTTAGCCAATGCCCAGCAACAATTGGTGAATGCCCAGCGGGATCAGCAGGTGGCTCAACGGAATTTGGTGCAAATTCTCAGCCTGGGGAATCAGGTGACCGTGACCGCTTCCGACCCGATTGAAACGGCGGGGGAATGGACGATTCCCTTGGATCAAAGCATTATTTTGGGGTGGCAACAGCGCCCGGAATTGGTCACCCAACTCTCCCAACGGCGGTTCCAGCAGGCACAGCGGGAGTTGGCCCTCTCCGGNATTCGCCCCAATTTGAGCCTCTTTGCCCAGACGGACTACCTGCGTTTTTATGAAAGCCCGACGGGTTTGGAGCAGGGCGGTTTTGGGCAGGGCTATGCCTTTGGTTTGCAATTGCGGTTTANCCTNTTTGATGGGGGGGCNGCNTTTGCGGGGGCACGGCAAGCGGAGGCGAACATCGCTGTGGCGGATATTAACTACGCCAATGTCCGCAACCAGGTGCGCTTCCAGGTGGAGCAGGCGTTTAGTGACCTACGGGCGAATCAGACCAATATCAAAACCGCCGCCCTTGCCCTAGAACAGGCGAATGAAAGTTTACGTTTGGCACGTCTGCGCTTCCAGGCGGGGGTGGGCACCCAAACCGATGTGATCAACCAGGAAAATGCCCTCACCCAAGCCCAGGGAAATTTGGTGACCGCCGTATTGGGTTACAACCGGGCGTTGGCGGCTTTGGAGCGAGCGGTGGGGAATGCGCCGTTTAATTTTGCCCCTCCGCCGGAACTGCCTACCAATTCCCCTTAACGTCAAAGGTCAAAACGCATCCGCAGGGTCAGAACCCANGTTCCCTTTTTGTATGGGTAATTGCAGTAAGGTCGGGGCACCCAATTCCACCCCTGGGGTTTGCAGTTGTTGGGATTCCGCCTCAATTTTTTGAACTTCCGGGGGGTCGCCACTGGATTCTAATTCTAATGTTCCAGAACCAAATACGGAACCCCTATTCCATTTTCATTTAGGATTGCTATAACTAAATTAATCCCCAAAAGGGCGTGCTAAGATTGGACAATTTAATTCTATTATGGTTTACCTACAGGGCACAAAACCTAAATTCCCAGGCGCACAAACCGGTCATTTTGCCAACGCAAACGGTAGAGCTTTTGGTTGCGGCGATTTACCACAATAATGTCCCGTCCCACTCTGGGTAATTGGTAGGTTAGGGTGGGATCAAAAGGTACGGGTAACAATTCCCGGGTCACATTTCGCCATTGTCCCTGACGATAGTCCAACAAAATTAACTGGGATAAACCGGGTTGTTCTGGGAAAGAAACCGGGTCATAGGGCACGCTATACGCCGCTAAATATTGCCCATTATTTTTGCGAAAAATAGCAAACTCAAACTGCTCGGGATTGTCGCTGGCTTGATAGCGAATATAACCATTTGGAATATCTACGGTGGCATAACGCAAATAACGCTGACGGTTTTCAGGAGAACCTAAGGGCAAAAGGGGAGCGGGAATGCCCAAAAAATGTTCTTGAACAGAGCGGAACGGGCGGGTCAGCCCCGGACTGCCTTGCAGGAATAACACGATAGTCATGGTTACTATGCCGGTCAAAATAGAATGGGAAGTCTTCATAAGCTCTAGCAAAGCGACACCCTATAAACGTTAGATATTTTATCTTAATCTTAACTGAATATGGTCTGAATCATGGGGTTCCAAGGTTTATAATAATCTTAATCCAGTTGATAATCGGGGTCACCCCCGTCCTTGGTTTTGGATAGCCTGCGTGGCGTAGCGATTGGTATGGGTATTCCGGCGAAATAATCTTCTATAGCTAGGTAGGTTAAGGTTGTCGCCTTAAGATTCTGAGAAACCAATGTGGGGCTACGCCCAGCGACCTATATCATGTCAACCTTTGTATGCTTAGCTATAGTAATGCAAATACATAGAGGTGCCCTTAATTATTATTTACATGAGAATTGATCTGGGGAAAGGATAGTATTGTAAGCTATAAATCTAGCCGTCGGTTTCGTTGGGGAACAGCCAACGGATGTGAAGGGGAAAGCACGGTGTGAATCCGTCACTGTCCCGCAACTGTGATGAGGTTTGGTGCCTCTAAGTCAGGATGCCCGCCGCCGGTTGACAACATAGACCAATCTGCGAGGTACGGATTGATGTTCCAGATATTGCGGCGTTCCCGGCTGGCTCTGTTGGCTGGGTTGGGTGTGTATTGGGTGGTTGGGGCGGCACAACCGGCACAGGCGATGCACATTATGGAGGGGTATTTGCCCCCTGCCTGGGCGATTTTTTGGTGGGTGGTTTTTTTGCCGTTTTTGGTCTGGGGATTTTTTGCCCTGAGGCGCATCACCCGTGAATTTCCCGAGGCCAAGTTGTTGTTGGCTTTGGCTGGGGCGTTTACGTTTGTGTTGTCGGCGTTGAAATTGCCTTCGGTGACGGGGAGTTGTTCCCATCCGACGGGGACGGGGCTGGGGGCGATCCTGTTTGGCCCTGGGGTGATGTCGGTGCTGGGGGGGCTGGTGTTGCTGTTCCAGGCGTTGCTGTTGGCACACGGGGGGCTGACCACCTTGGGGGCGAATGGGGTTTCGATGGCGGTGGTGGGGCCGTTGGTGGCCTATGGGGTGTATCAGGGGGTGATGCGGATGACCCGGCGGCAAACGGTGGCGGTTTTTTTGGCGGCGGCCCTGGCGGATTTGATGACNTATGTGGTCACGTCTTGGCAGTTGGCACTGGCATTCCCGGCGGTAACAGGGGGAGTTGGTGCCGCTTTTGCCAAATTTGCCACGATTTTTGCCATCACCCAGGTGCCTTTGGCGGTGAGTGAGGGTCTGCTGACGGTGCTGGTGTGGAATTGGCTCCAGACCTATAGCCGACCGGAGTTGGAGTCGTTGGCGTTACTCAAAGAAGGAGCGTGAGGGCGATGCAGAATTCTTCCAAATCCATGACCGGGCTAAATTGGCTNTTGCTGGCGGGGGTGGTGGGGCTGGCGGTACTGCCGTTGGTCATTACCCGGAATGGGGCGTTTGAGGGGGCAGATGGTGCGGCTACGGAGGCGATTGAGGCGATGCGACCGGATTACCAGCCCTGGGTGAACCCGGTTTTGGAACCGGCCAGTGGGGAACTGGAGTCCCTGCTGTTTGCGGTGCAGGCGGGGTTGGGGGCCGGGGTGATCGGCTATGTCCTGGGGCGGTCTCAGGGGCGCAGTGCGTCCGCTCGGGATGAGCAACATTAAGGCTCGCCCTGGGCTTAAGGCGGATGAACCGGGATGCACCATCATCTGGATGTTTATGCCTATACCAATGCCCTGAGACCCCTGCCGCCGACGCAGAAGGTGGGGTTTGCCCTGGGGATGCTCACCCTGGCATTGGTGGGACAGCCGGTGACCCAAGGGGTGATTGGGCTGTGGATGAGCCGTTGGATTCTGGGGGCGGCGGGGATTCCCCTGGCGGTTTATGGGTCGTTGGTGGGGGGAATGGTGCTGTTTTGGTTAGCGAGTCTACCCGCTCTGGTGGTGGAGGTTGCGCCCATGACATCGGCTGTGCCTACCCCTGGCGTTGCCGTTGGTGCCTGGTGGGTTTCCCTGAGTGGGGCGGGGATGACCCTGGCCTTGGGCATTGGTCTGCGGGGTTTGGCAACGGGGGTGTGTCTGCTGTTTCTCCTGCTGACGGTGCCCTTTGCGGAATTGCTCCAGGTTTTGCGGGGTTGGCGATTGCCCGCTATTTTGCTGGATATTTTACTGCTGATGTACCGCTTTATTTTTCTGGCACTGGAGGAACTGGTGCAGATGCAACTGGCGCAACGGGCACGGGGGGGTGACCGGCACTGGCGACGCAGGATGTACAGCCTGGGGTTGTTGACCAGTCAGTTGGTGGTGCGGTCGTTGCAGCGGTATCAGGGGTTTCGCCTGGGGCTGGCCGCCCGGGGGTTTGCCGGGTCTCTGCGGGTGGAACCGTTTGCCACCTATCGCCGTTGCCGCCGTTATGAATGGGAGGTGCTGGTGGGTGTTGTCGCCTTGCTGACGGGGGAATTGTACTTACGTTGGGTCGGGGTGTGAATGGTGCTTTACTGACATTGCACGCCGTGACCTACACCTATCCGGGCACTTCTGAACCCTGTTTACGGCAGGTGGATGTGGCGATTCCGGCGGGGCAAAAAACGGTGATTTTGGGGCGGAATGGCTGTGGCAAGTCCACCCTTTTGCTGGTGGCGGCGGGCTTATATCCGGTACAGCAGGGGGTGATTATCTGGCGGGACAGTCCCTTACCCCGGGGCGGGCATTTGGCTTGGGAATGGCGACGGCGGATTGGGCTGACGTTGCAAAACCCGGAACACCAACTGGTGGCGGCGACGGTGGCGGAGGATATTTCCTATGGTCTGTGCAATTTGGGGTTCGACCGTTCTACGGTTTTGGATCGTTTGACCCGAACCTTGACGGATTTTGATTTAGAGGATTTGGCGCACGTCCCTTTGCATCATCTCAGTTTGGGGCAAAAACGCCGGGTGGCGCTGGCGGGGGTGATGGCGCTTGAGCCGGAATTGCTCCTGTTGGACGAACCGACCACCTATTTGGATGACCCGCAAACCCAAACCCTCCTGCAACACCTGGCACGGATTCACGCCCAAGGGACAACGCTGGTGATGGCGACCCATGATTTGGATTTGGCCTACGCCTGGGCGGATTGGGTGATTCTTTTGGAGGCGGGGCGGGTGGTACTGGCGGAGCCGGCGGAACGGTTTTGGGCTAATCGGGAACTTTTGGCGGCTTACCCTCTAGCATTGCCGACCCTGTTGGCGGCGTGGGAGGCGCTCCCGGCGGTTTGGCGGGGGGGTCGGGTGCCACCGAAAACCCTGACCGCTTGGCAACAGTGCTGGCAGTCCTAAATTTTAGGTTGAATTGAGGTTAATCAACGTTTTGAGGGAAACTTCTACCTAGGGGCTACTGATAGGGCACCTCTGTAAATTGCAAATTAGCGGTCGCAGGGGGGCACCCCCGCCCTTGGTTTTGGGGAATAGGGGCATTCCCAGGATGGGATTGATGATTGGTTCAAATAATGTAGAGGTTTCCTATAGGCACTATGGCAATATCCCTTAAATCGAAATGTGAGTACAAGTTTCAAATTTTATGGTTGGAACATCAAGGGTCGCAGTTCTGGTTCTCAGAGGTGCCTGCCTAATTTTTTTGTTATGATTAAGGGTGGCTTTCGTAACCTTTCCAACCATGACCAACCCCGAATCTGGGGCATTAAACCCCTTGGCGGATACGCCGATTGTGATTCCCACCCTGCGGGAAACGCCGATCAATGAACCGGCGGGCTTGATTCCCACCCCTGCCAACGCTTCGATTGTGAATTGGCTGGAGGCGACCGGGCGGATGGATGTCAACCCGGTGCAGGATTACCGTTCCCTCTACGATGAGGACGGGGAAGTGATTGATGACTTTACCGCCGATGAGGTGGATTTGTACGACGAAGATGAATTGGGGGATGAGTTGGCAGAGGACGAGGGCGATGATTATTAGGTTGTTTCGCCCCTAATCCCTGTCCATGAGTGCCCCTGCCTGGTTGGTTGTCGGATTGGCGGCGGGTCTTGTCCTCGCCCTGGGATGGTTTGCCCCGAATGCGCCTGTACTGTTGTTAACCCTGGGGCTGGCAACGGGGGGGGCGGCGGGGGCGGGTGCCATCGTTTTGCCCTGGTTGCGCCGGTTGAAAATGGGGCAGATCATTCGCCGGGAAGGTCCCCAGGCGCATCTCAAAAAGGCGGGTACGCCCACGATGGGGGGCATTTTTTTTCTGCCGGTGGCGCTGGTGGTAACGCTATTAATGTTATTCATCCAACCGCAACTCCCATCGGTGCATTTGTGGGCGGTGATGGCTTTGACCTTGGCTTGCGGGGCGATTGGGGCGTTGGATGACTGGTTGATTTTGCAGGCGCAGTCCAATCAGGGCTTGGCTCCCAAGGCAAAATTGGCTTTGCAAATCCTGGCGGCGGTGGGGTTTACCCTTTGGCTGTGGTGGCAGGGGACGNCCCCCACGACCATTGCCCTCCCTTGGGAGATTANCCTGAATCTGGGGCTGGGGTTTTGGGTGCTGGCGGGGTTTGTGCCGGTGGCGCAGAGTAATGCGGTGAATTTGACCGATGGGTTGGATGGTCTGGCGGCGGGNACCTGTGCGGTGGCATTGACGGGGTTGGGGGTNGCNGGTGCTGGCACCCAGCCGGATGTGAGTGTGTTTGCGGTGGCGATGGCGGGGGCCTGTCTGGGGTTTTTGGTGCATAACCACCATCCCGCCCGGGTGTTTATGGGGGATACGGGTTCCCTGGCGCTGGGGGGGGCGTTGGCGGGGATTGGCATTGTCACCCAACAGTTGTGGTTACTGCTGATCCTGAGTTTGCTGTTTGTGTGGGAAACCCTGACGGTGATGGCGCAGGTCTTTTATTTCAAAGCCACCAAGGGGCCGGACGGGGTGGGCAAACGGCTGTTCAAAATGACCCCCTACCATCACCACCTGGAACTGAGCGGCTGGTCGGAAACCCAGATTGTCGCCTGCTTTTGGGGGATTGAAGCGATCCTGTGGGCGGGTTGGCTATGGGGACGCTACTGGGGCTGATCCCGCAGGGCTTCCAGGACTCCCTGATCCTCCAGGGTGGAAATGTCGCCCTTGGGGGATTCCCCCGCCGCCAAAGCCCGCAGTAACCGGCGCATGATTTTCCCGGAGCGGGTTTTGGGCAGTACATCCGTAAATTGAAGATTGCTGGGACGGGCAATGGCACCAATTTCTTTGACCACGTGGTCGAGCAATTCCTGCTTGAGGGCATCGCTGGGTTGGTAATGGCTTTCTAGGGTGACAAACGCCACCACCGCTTCCCCTTTGATCTCGTCCGGTCGCCCCACCACTGCCGCTTCCGCCACTGCCGGATGGGACACCAACGCCGATTCGATTTCCATCGTCCCCAACCGATGCCCCGCCACGTTGATCACATCATCCACCCGCCCCATCACCCAAAAGTAGCCATCCTCATCCCGGCGTGCCCCATCCCCGGCAAAATAAAAATACTGCCCATTGCGGGGGGGAATTTGCTCCCAGTAGGTGCGGCGAAACCGTTCCGCATCCTGATACACCGTCCGCATCATCCCCGGCCAGGGGTGGGTGACTACCAAATNCCCCCCCTGGTTGACCGGCACCGATTCTCCCCGCCTGTCCACCACCTGCGCCTGAATCCCCGGCAAGGGTAAGGTCACGGAACCGGGTTTGGTGGGTGTGGCACCCGGCAAAGGCGCAATCATGATCCCGCCGGTCTCCGTCTGCCACCAGGTATCCACAATCGGACAGCGTTCGCCCCCAATCACCCGGTGATACCACATCCAGGCTTCCGGGTTGATCGGTTCCCCCACCGTGCCCAACAACCGCAGACTGGATAAATCCCGTGCCTGTGGATGCTCATCTCCCATCTTGATAAACGCCCGGATCGCGGTCGGTGCCGTGTAAAAAATGGATACCTTATGGGTTTGGATCACATCCCAAAAACAGCCGGGATTCCCCGCATGGGGTGCCCCCTCGTACATCAGGGTCGTCGCCCCATTGGACAGGGGACCATACACCACATAACTATGCCCCGTGATCCAACCCACATCCGCCGTACACCAATACACATCCTCTTCCCGCAGGTCAAACACCCATTGGGTCGTCATGTGGGTGTACAAATTATATCCTGCGGTTGTATGAACAATACCCTTGGGTTTCCCCGTCGTTCCCGAAGTATAGAGAATAAACAGCATCTCTTCGCTATCCAGGGCTGCGGCAGGACAATCCGGGGACATCTGGGGTTGGAGTTCATGCCACCAGACATCCCGCCCCGGTGTCATGGGGCAATCCCCCGCCCGTTGCACCACCAACACCCGCTGTACCGAAGGCACCTGCCCAGCCGCCAACGCCTGATCCACCTGGGGTTTGAGGGGAACCACCGCCCCCTTGCGCCACCCCCCGTCCGCCGTCACCACCACCTTCGCCTGCGCCGCCCGCAACCGTTCCTGCAACGCCTGGGCACTAAAGCCCCCAAACACCACCGTATGCGCCGCCCCAATCCGAGCACAGGCTAACATCGCCATCGCCGCCTCGGGAATCATGGGCAAATAAATCCCCACCCGGTCGCCCCGTTGCACTCCCAGGGCTTTGAGGGCATTTGCCATCTGACAGACATCGTGATGCAATTGTTCATAGGTGATCACCCGCACCTCCCCCGGTTCGCCCTGCCAAATGATTGCCGGTTTCGTGCGACGGGGGGTNTCCAGATGCCGGTCTAAACAGTTGTAGGATAAATTAATTTGCCCACCCACAAACCAACGCACCTGGGGCGGTTGCCAGTCCAACACCTGTTCCCACCGCCGAAACCAGTGCAATTCCCGCTCCGCCAGCCCTCCCCAAAAACCCTGGGGGTCCCGCTGAAACTGCTCGCACAACTGCTGATATTGTTCTANNGANGCAATCCGCGCCTGGGCACGGAACCCATCCGGGGGTGGAAATTGCCGCTGTTCGTGTAATACGGATTCAATCAGGATGTCGCTCATCGCTACCGGTTTCGCCCATGTTTGTAATATGGTATCGCACTTTGGGGATAGGCTCTGTTAGTACAAAAGATTTAATCATCATTGCCATTAGGAAAAATTTTAATTTTCGGCGATCCCCACCCCTAGCCCTCTGATCCCTGACCTGTTATCATAAAAACACTTTACAAACGCCCATTAGGATTTCTACCGTGAAACTCATTTCAGAAGCTGACTTTACCCCCCAGGTTTTACAGGCGACCGTACCGGTGATTGTGCATTTTTCCGCCCCTTGGTGCGGTCTGTGCCGGTTGATTGAACCCCTGCTGACTCAATTACAAGAGCAGTACGGGTCACAGATGCGGGTCTTTACGGTGAATGCGGATGAGAGTTTGCATTTGGCGAACCGTTACCGCCTGCGGATGTTGCCGACGTTGCTGGTGATTCGGGATGGGCAAGTCCAGCATCGCTTGGAAACCTTCCAAACTCGGGATCAACTGTACCAGCAATTGCACCAAGCTGTACAGACGGTTTTGACCCTGCCTAAGGTGGCTTCGGTTTAGGGATTCATGCACCGAGTCCGGCAGTTACCAAGATGATGCTCCCCAGGTTCCCCACTTGGGAATTTTCGCCCCCTGGGGATGGTTTTACCCCTCCGCCCGGTACAATTTGCTGGGGATGCCCTGACAACCGCCGGGGATGGTATTGCGGGTGCGTGTCCCCCCCCAGGAGCAGAGGTAAAACCGTTGTTCCGCCGATAGGTTGTAAACGCCGGTGAAATCCGCATCCTCCACAATCGCCCCGGTGAATTCGCCGGTCTGGAAATTCGGGCGTTCCCCATTCGTCCAGGGCTGGTAGGGGCTGGCGTAATCCAATTTTTCCGGTTCCCCATAGAAAAAAACCGTCCCCTGGAGGTTGGCACCGGTGAATTTGGCACCCTGGAGGTTGCTCATGGCGAAGTTGGTGCGGGTGAGATTGCAATTGCTAAAATTGGTGCCGCTCAAATCTGCGTTACTAAAGTCCACCCGGCGCAAATCCGTACCACTCAAATCCGCCCCCGCCAGCATATTTTCCAGGTCAATCACCCGTTCCCCAAACTCCCGGTCCTCTTGGTACAGACCATTCCCGTCCAAAATCGGTCGCCCCAGCCGTTGATCCCGTTTGAGGGGGGTGAGCAACTTGGCCATAGACAAAAACCGTACTACCTTGGCTTTCCCTTCCGCATTCACACTGCTGAGTAGGGCCGCCGTCCGCCCCTCCGCAATCATCCGCTCCTGGGGCCAGTCCTCCAAAAACCCCTGTTCATCCAGAGCCAATTCGGAAATGCCCTGGAAATAGGTATCAATCGTCTGCTGTTGGGTGATGCGGTTTTGTTGCTCGGTTAACACCTTGGAAATCACATACTGTTGCCAGGAAATCACAGCCGCCACCAACGCCACCAAAATTTGCCCCACCGCCCCCAAACTGTCCCCCAAGGCGGAGGCGATATTCCAATCAATCCGCAGTCCTCCCCGCCCCCAGAGCCAGACCAGGAAACCCACAAACCCGGTAAACAGGGTCACGCCTCCTAGAAAAAACGAAGATTCCTCGGGATGGACGACTCGGAAAATTTCCCGTAAGGAGTCCCAAAAAAGTTCGATGGTCAACAGCACGGACAATAGGGTCACCAAGCCCGCCAACCAATACCACCCCGCCAAAATCGCCACCATCAGCAGGGCGACCGTCCCCAAGGTGAGGGGAACTTGGGCTTTTTTGAACCATTTGCGAAAGGGGAAGCGGGAAGATTTAACCGGCGGGGAATAGGACATCTCGGTCATGCTTTTCCAGGAGTGGAATGAATCGTTACGGCAGGCATGGCTCAATCATTCAACCTTAGCATAGGTCTTACGGTGCCAATGCCAGGCGGTTTCCACGATAGTGGGCAGGTCGGAATACTGGGGTTGCCAATTGAATAACGCTTTTGCCAAACTCACATCCGCCACCAGCATGGGGGCATCCCCCGGTCGCCGCCCCATCTCCCGCACTGGCACCCGTTGCCCCGTCACCTGCTCCACCGTGTGAATCACCTGCCGCACCGAATAGCCCCGCCCCGTCCCCAAATTCACCGTGAGATTAGCCTGCTGATTTTGCACATAGTCCAAAGCCCGCACATGGGCATTCGCCAAATCCGTGACATGGATAAAATCCCGCACCGCCGTCCCATCCGGGGTATCGTAATCCGTACCAAAAATCGGCACCGGTTCCCCCCCCAACAGGGACAACAAAATCCGGGGGATCAAATGGGTTTCCGGGTCGTGGCATTCCCCCAACCTGCCGTCCAAATCCGCCCCGGCGGCATTGAAATACCGCAGTGCCCCATAGCGCAACCCATAGGCGTGGCTGAACCAATGGAGTGCCCGCTCAATCGCCCGCTTCGATTCCCCGTAGGGATTGACCGGGTTTTGCGGATGATTCTCCGTCAAGGGCAACCACTGGGGTTCCCCATAAATGGCACAGGTAGAGGAAAAAATGCAGGTCTTGACCCCGCTGGCGACCATCGCTTCCAACAGATTTAACGTATTGACAAAATTATTACGAAAATACTTATCGGGGCGGTGCATGGATTCCCCGGCTTCGATGCTGGCGGCACAATGGATCACCGCTTGAATGTCGTATTTTTGGAACACTGCCTGCAACCCTTCCCGGTCCGCCAAATCCCCAGGAATCACCTCCCCCCACTGGACTGCCCAACGGTGTCCTGTACTGAAATTGTCCAGCACAAGGGGTGTTAAATTCGCCTGCGCCAAGGCTTTGCAGGTGTGGCTCCCGATATAGCCCGCCCCGCCGGTCACAAGAATCAACATCGCCGCTGTAAATCCGCAATCGTGTGCCTCAACCCGGTACGCAAATCCACCCGGGGGTACCAATCCAGTTTGGTGCGGGCGAGGGTAATGTCCGGTCGCCGTTGTTTCGGGTCATCCTGGGGCAAGGGGCAAAAGTGAATCGGGGATTGGGTGCCGGTCAACTCCTGAATCACCTGCGCCAAAGCCAACACGGTCAACTCCTCGGGGTTGCCCAAATTCACCGGGTAGGGATAGTTCACCCCCATCAACCGCACAATGCCCTCGATCAAATCATCAATATATTGAAAACTGCGGGTCTGACTGCCGTCCCCATAAATCGTCAGGGGTTCCCCCCGCAACGCCTGCTGGATAAAATTGGTCACCACCCGCCCGTCGTCGGGGTCCATCCGGGGACCATGCGTATTGAAAATGCGAATAATCCGTACTGCTAAACCGTACTGCCGATGAAACGCTAAGGTAATTGCTTCCGCATAGCGTTTTGCCTCGTCATAGACACTGCGGGGACCCGTACAATTCACATGACCCCAGTAGTCCTCCCGCTGGGGATGCTCCAACGGGTCGCCATAGATTTCGCTGGTGCTGGCTAAAAAAAACTGCGCCCCCTTCTGCCGAGCCAACTCCAGCAGGTGATAGGTGCCCTCACTGTTCACCCGCAACGTCGCCAAGGGCAACCCCAGATACTTGGGCGGAGAAGCCGGGCTGGCAAAGTGCATCACCCAATCCAGGGGTTCCGTCACCGCCAATGGGGTAATGACATCGTGCTGAATTTTTTGCACCTGGGGATGGTTGTCCCAATGGGCTAAATTGTCCCAGGAACCCGTACTGCAATTGTCCACCGCAATCACCCGATAGCCCTCCCGCACCAGGCGATCCGTGAGGTGACTGCCCACAAACCCTGCCGCCCCGGTGAGCAGTACCGTGCCCCCCATCAGCGTCCCAGCCCCACGTAGGTAAAGCCCGCCCGCCGCAAGCGTTCCCGGTCCAAAAAATTCCGCCCATCCAACAGCAGGGGGGAGCGCATCAGGGTGGCCAAATGCTCCCAGGGCAAATTCCGGTACTGGGGCCAATCCGTCACCAACACCAGCCCATCGCAGTCCTGGGCGAGGGTCTCCACCGCTTCGCAGTACTGCACCTCCAGCTTGGGCCATTCCCGTTGCGCCCGGGGTAAGGCCACCGGGTCATGCACCCGCACCCCCACCCCCCGTTCTAACAACTGCTGGGCAATGTCCAGAGCCGGGGCATCCCGCAGGTCGTCCGTGTGGGGCTTAAACGCCAATCCCAACAGGCCAATCCGGCGGCCTTTGAGAATTTTCAGGGTGTGTAGGAGTTTTTCCACCACCCACTGTCGTTGCTGGGCATTCACCAACCGGCTGGCCTGGACAATCCCCATCCCCAACCCGTAATCCCGGGCCGTGGCAATCAAAGCCGCCGTGTCCTTGCCAAAACAGGACCCCCCCCAGCCGATCCCCGCCTGCAAAAACTGACTGCCAATCCGTTTATCCAAGCCAATCCCCCGGGCAATTTGGGTCACATCCGCCCCCACCCGTTCCGCCAACTGCGCCATTTCATTGATGAAACTNATTTTCAATGCCAAAAACGCATTGGCCGCATATTTAATCAATTCCGCCGAGGTCAAATCCGCCGTGATCAGNGGCACCGCCGCCACATCCACCGGTCGGGGCAAAAAACTGGGCGGGGTAAAGGTTTGTTCCAGAATTGGTTGGTACAACGTATAGAGCACTTCCAGGGCTTGGGGGTTTTGGGTGCCGAGGACCACCCGGTCAGGGTAGAGGGTGTCGTGCAGGGCAGAGCCTTCCCGCAAAAATTCCGGGTTAGAAGCCACCGCAAACCGCACGGCAGNATTGGTACGGGTTTTCAGGGCTTCTTCGATCAGGGTTTCCACCCAGTTGCCACTGCCGATGGGCACGGTGGACTTATTCACAATCACGGTAAACGCCTGCCCCAAATGCCACCCCACCCCCTGGGCGGCCTGGCGCACGTAGGTCAAATCGGGATTGCCATCCGGGAGGGACGGGGTACCGACGGCAATAAACACCACCTGGGCCGGGGGAATGGCCGTGGCATAGTCGGTGGTAAAGGTGATGTTGGGGCGGGCCAGTTGCAGTAATTCCGCCAGATGGGGTTCATAGATGGGAATTTCCCCCCGTTGCAGGCGGGCGACTTTCTCCCCATCCACATCCAGCCCCACCACCTGATGCCCTAAGTAGGCTAGAGCCACCCCCGTGGTCAACCCGACATAGCCCGTACCGATGATGGCAACCTGCACGCCAGCCCCTCGCCAAGGATTTCCTTATTTTAATCGCCAAGGGGTCGCTCACGGTGCGTGCCAACGCCCGGGTTGGTGCAGGAGGGCCGTGGCCGCCGCCGCCGGTAAGGGGGGTGCAAACCAATACCCCTGGCCGTAAATCCTGGTTTGGGGGCTGAAACTGCGTAGGAGTGCCAATTGTTCCTGGGTTTCGATGCCCTCCGCCACCACCTCCTTGTCCAGGGTCAAGGCCAGGGTGACAATCGCCCGCACCAAATCCCCCCCCTGGGTAAGCTGTTGGATAAACGAGCGGTCAATTTTCAGGCAATCCACCGGCAACCCCTGCAACCGGGCGAGGGAGGAATAACCGGTGCCAAAATCATCAATACTCACCTGCACCCCCTCCTGACGTAAGGCATTCAACGCCTGCCCCACCGTCTGCGGGTCGGCCATCAACACCCCCTCCGTCACCTCCAGCACCAANGCCTGGGGGGGCAAATGCCATTGCTGCAGGACTTCCCGCACCTGCGCCACCCATTCCNCNGCCCGGCGGAACGAGCGACCCGACACATTCACCGCCAGGGTCAAATCCGGTTGTACCTGCCGCCATTCGGCTAACTGGGCGCAGGCCGTCTGCAGTACCCACTGGCTCAAGGGGTGAATCAACTCCGACTCCTCCGCCACCGGGATAAANACCCCCGGGGACACCAACCCCACCCCTGGCCGTTGCCAGCGCACCAGGGCTTCAAACCCAACAATACTGCCCCGCTGTACATCCACCACCGGCTGGTAGTGCAAGACCAATTCCTGTTGCGCCAAACCCTGCCTGAGGGCCGTTTCCAGTTCCAACTGTCCCTTGAGCTGGGCGTGCATCCCCGGGCGGAAGACCTCCACCCCACAGCGTCCCACCAATTTCACCCGGTACATGGCAATATCCGCATTGCGGAGGATATCGGCGGGGTCATAGTCCGGGTCGTCATTCACACACACGCCAATACTGGTGCTGACCACCAACTCCTGCCCCTGCACCCAAAACGGGTTTTGTAATGCCTCCAAAAGTCGCTGAGCCACCTGTACCGCCTCTGCCACCCCCGCCACCGGTTCGAGCAAAACCACAAATTCATCCCCCCCCAACCGTGCCAGCATATCCCCGGGCCGCATTTGGGACTGCAACCGGTTGGCCACCTGCCGGAGCATTTCATCCCCCACCGAATGCCCCAGGCTGTCATTGACCAATTTGAATCGGTCTAAATCCGCAAACAGCACGGCGTAGTACGTCCCCGCCCGCACGGCCCGCTGGTGTACCTGGTGCAGACGGTCCATCAAAAAATTCCGGTTGGGCAGACCCGTGAGGGCATCGTGGAGCGCATCGTGGAGCAGACGGGCTTCCATCCGTTTGCGGGACGTGATGTCCCGGTACACCCACACCCATTCATCGGTCCGGGCCGCCGAACTGGACAGGGATAACACCGTCAATTCCACCCAAAAATCCTGATGGTGTTTGTTATACAGCACCAATTCGGTACGCACTGAAGCCCCCTGTTGGCGGGAATGTTGCAGATATTCCCACTGGGTGAGGTCGGTTTTTTCGCCACACAATTCCCCCAACCCCAACTGTTGAATTTCCTCCCAGCCATAGCCGGTCATCGCCAAAAAGGTGGGATTGGCGTAGATCACCTGCTGTCCCTGGGTAATGACAATGCCATCGTTGGCACAGACCACCACGGACTCCATCAGCTGTAACCGTTGCTGGGCCTGGTGCGCCTCGGTGACATCCCGACCGACCCACTGCATTTCCACCAGTTCGCCCCGGTCGTTGTAAATTTCCTGGGCTTGCCATTCCACCCAGCCCAGTTCCCCGTTCCCCCGGCGCAGGGGCTGTTTCCGCACCGCCAAGCCCAGTTCCTGCTGAGAGCGTTGGAGCACTTCCGTGGCCGGCTGTCCCAGATAACGGCATAGCGCCGGATTGGCAAAAGTCAAGGTTCCCTGGGGGTCGTGGCGGCAGATGAGTTCGGTTTGGGCATCCACGATCTCCCGGTAGCGGGCTTCCTGTTGGCGCAACCGTTCCACCAATTCCGCCCGGTGCAAGGCCAACCCCAGGTAATTGGCCACCTGCTGGGCTAGGTCAATTTCCCCCTGTTGCCAAATATGGGGACGGGTGCAGTGGTGCAGGATGAGCAGACCCCACAGGGATTCCCGATGGCGGATCGGCAAAACCAAATTGGCTTGGACGCCAAACCGTTGCAATAGCTCCCGGTGACAGGCTTCCAGCGGTGCCGTCGCCACATCCGCAATGGCTAACACCCGCCCCCGGCGATACAGTTCCAGGTACTGTGCCGTAAAACAATGATCCTGAATCTGGGTGTGGAGCATCTGGAATTGGGGGTCACTCAGGGCTTCCACGGCAAAATAGACCGACCCATCCGCTCGCACCGGCGTAATCGCCACCCGATCCGCCCCCAACAACTGCTGGAGTTTGGTCACCGCACATTGCATCACCGGCTCTACTTCCAGGGATTCGAGGATTTCCGTGCTGAGTTTCACCAAAAATTGGCTGGCGGAATCCTGGATTTGGGTAAGCTGTTCCGCCTGTTTGCGCTTGGTAATGTCCCCACAGGCCCCAATTAACCCCATGACTTGCCCCTGGGGATGGCGTTGGGGGTAGCCCATACACCCCAGCCAGAGGTCGGTGTTGTCCGCACAACGCACCCGAAAATCCACCTGGTAGGGCACCCCATCCCGCACCGCCTGCTGATAAACCGCCGTGACCGTCGCCCGTTCCTCCGGATGCACCAGGTCAAACCAGTTGTGCCCCAACGCCTGCGCCACCGGCCAACCCGTCATCACCGTCCACTGCCGGTTCACATAGGTGACGTGCCCCTGGGTATCCGCCAACCAGATCAAAACCGGTGCCTCATCCACCCCCGCCCCCGCCACCATCGGGAGCCACACCCCCACCGCCGTCGTTGCCGATACCGGGGTACATTCCACCCAATAGGGTTGCCCCTGCCAGAAACAGGCTTGCGCCTGGGGGGTTTGGGAGCGCAGACAGTCCGCCGCCATTGCCACTAGGGGGGACTCCTCCTGCCCGCTAATCTTTTCCCAAGCCGGATTCAGGCTCTGAACATCATAGGTACCGTCCGCTTTCTGCTCGATCCAGACCAAGGGATAGGGCAACCCGGGCAAGACTTTTTGAAAAATGGTTTCCCCCCCATTCATCGTTTTTGTCCGTGACCGTGAGGCAGAGAAGCATTGTTAAACATGGTCAGCATGGGAAAA
>JGI24187J35170_1000445_pt1 | contig 18452 bp, 17 predicted proteins | sample YNPBryBLVA2012_FD_35170 | JGI IMG/M metagenome (IMG submission 35170)
TCACCACGAAGACACGGAGTCACAAAGTTTCCTTTCATTTACTTACTCGTGTCTCCGTGTCTTTGTGGTTCGATTTTCACCTTTTTGCAGGAGACTCATTTTTCCAAAATATCAAAGGACATTTGCTTTGCCGAAGAGGCTTTAGAAATGCCATTTCCGTTGGCAGCGGGTTCGTCAAAGTCTATTTTCTCGAAAATGGCTACCAGCTGTTGTTTGCGGATGGAAAGCGGTTCATTAACCCTTTGTCTGGCCAGCTGAACGTATTTGGGGATAATTTCATATCCCACTGCATTCCTTTGCAAATGATGAGCTACTTTTGTGGTTTGACCTGAACCCAGGAAAGGATCGAGAATCAAATCTCCTGGATAGGAATACAGGGAAATCAATCGGTAGGGAATTTCTTCTGGGAAAGGAGCGGGATGGTCAATGGTATCTGGCGGGACGGGGGCAATGTGCCAGATGTTGTTGGCCAGATCGAGCGTGAAGAGGCGGTTGATGGGGTAGGCAGCATTCTCTTTTTCTTGCTGACTGCGCCCCTCGTAAATTTTTGGCCCTGGTTTCTGGAATACGAGGATGTATTCATTCATGATGTTGGGGTAAAAATAGCCTGGATAAGGCTTTTGAATACTCACGCCAGCACGTTTGACACCTGCTGTACATTTGTGCCAGATAAAATCCTGGTAAAAATTCCAACGGCCTCGCATGCGCGATACAAAATCAAAAGGAACAGGGTAGAGCTCACCATCAAGCAAAACCGTGCCAATGACCACGGCGCACAAGCCACCAGGTTTGGTCACGCGAAAGACCTCGTCAAAAATTCGAATAATCCAGTCAAGGTATTCTTCGTAGCTCAGGTAGCCGTGGGCGTAACGGCGTGTGCGGTAATACTGGCGTTTATCGGCGGCGTGAATATCATAGTCAATTGCATTCCAGTAAGGGGGAGATGTGACAGTGAGGGCTACACTGTCATCTGCAATTTCAGTCATTGTCTCACAAGATTTTTCGTAAATTTGGACAGCCATTCTTCACTCCTCTCCCGCTCGCAACCGCAGGTAGGACTCGTACCGTTCGGGGCGGACCTGACCGGCCTCCACTGCGGCGCGCACGGCGCAGCCCGGTTCGACGCGATGGGTGCAGTCGCTGAACTGGCAGTGTGCCACGAGGGGGGCAATTTCGGGGAAGTAGCCGTCCAGTTCCTCGGGGGTGGTATCCCAAAGCGCCAGGGAGCGCAGGCCAGGGGTGTCGGCCACGTAGCCGCCGCCGTCCAGCGGAAACAGTTCGCGCACGGTGGTGGTGTGGCGCCCTTTGTTGACGGCCTGACTGACCTCACGCACGGCCAGCCCCAGGCCGGGCTGGATGGCATTGAGCAAACTGGATTTGCCCACGCCGCTTGGACCGGCCAGGGCAGAGACTTTGCCTGTCAGTCTCTCGCGCAGTTCTGCCACGCCTTGACCAGTTTTGGCGCAGGTGTAAATTACCGGGTAGCCGATGGCCGGATAAAAGCCAAACAGGCGCTCAGCCTGCTCTTGCCCCACCAGGTCCACCTTGTTGGCCACGATGATCGCCGGGATGCCTTGCTTTTCGGCGATGACCAGGAAACGGTCAAGCATGCGCAAATGGGGGTGCGGCTGGGCGCAGGCAAAGACGAACACGGCCTGGTCGGGGTTGGCCAGGAGGACTTGTTGATAGACGCCCTGCGGGCGTGGGTCGAGGCGAACGAGGGCGCGGGTGCGCGGTTCGACGGCCTCGATCGTGCCCGTTCCGTCTGGCTGACGCGTAATCTGTACCCGGTCGCCAATGGCAGCAATATCTCCGCTGCGGGGACCTTGCTTGAGGCGGCCGCGCAGGCGACAGGTCAGGATGCCGCTTGCGGTCTGGACGGTGAAAAAACCGGATTGAGAACGGATGATGATGCCGGTTTCAAGGTCAGCAGACATAGGGTCGCACGTTATGGCGCGGGGGTTGGGGTAGGGGTGGGAATAACGCCATACTCCGGGTCGATGACGCCGAAGGTTTTTTCCCAGGGGTAAACGGTTTGCGCTTTTCCGAAGAAGTAGATTTCCATGACTCGCCGGAAGATGGGCAGGGCCCAGATCGAACCTTCTCCCTGGTTTTCTACGATGACCACGACAGCGATGTCGGGCTTGTCGGGACGGTTGGCGAGGCTGTAACCAGCAAACCACGCCTGGGGGTTGGTCTGCCCGCTTTCGGCGGTGCCGGTTTTGCCAGCAGTGGGGATGGCAAAGGTGCCCAGGCGGGAGTAGGCGGTGCCGCGCGGGTTTTCGGCTACGGCGCGCATCGATTCCTGGATGGATTGCAAGGTCTCGGGTTTGATGGGCAGGACGCCGCGCACTTCAGGCTTGAAGACCTGGATGGGGTCTCCCACAGCGGGCTGGATGCTCTCGACCAGTTGCGGGCGGTAGAGTGTGCCGCCGTTGGCGATGGCCGCGATGAAATCGGCCACTTGCAGGGGGGTGACGAGCATGTCACCTTGACCAATGGCCAAGCTGGTGGCGTTCAGACCATCGGTGGGCAAGGGAATGTTGCCGGCGGCTTCTTCGACTTGCTCGATTCCGGTAGGTTGACCCAGCCCGAAGCCTTTGGCCATGTCGGTAATCGCACTGGTCATGCCAGCGGTGTAGAGGGTGTAGCCGATGTGGTAAAACCAGGGGTCACATGAACGCATGAGACCCTGCTCGAGGGTCAGTTCGCCGCTTGGCAAACTGTTGGGGCGGGTACAGGTATCTTCGCCGGTTTGAGCCTTTTCGTCTTCGCAGCGTTGCCATGTCCAGTCATAGAGGGTGATGCCGGGGATTTCTGTCCATTCGTAGGTGCAGTTATACACGGTGTCGGGGGTAAAAAGTCCGCTTTCCAGGGCGGCGGCCATGGTAACGATTTTGAAGACAGAACCGAGAGGATAGGTCCCAGTGGTGGCGCGGTTCTTTTCGATCGCCGGCACGTTCAACATTTCACTCAAGCCAATGAAGTTGTAATTGGCCGGATCGTACCAGTTGGTATCGGGTGCAGGAGAGGAGACGATGGCCAGAACGCGACCGGTGTTGACCTCCATGACGACGATGGCGCCGGGGAGACCGTCCATGGCTGCCTGGGCCTGTTGCTGCAGGTCGCGGTCAATGGTCAGGGTGAGGGAGGAGGCGGGTTGGGCTTCTACTTGGGCCAGGATCGTTTCGGGGGTTTTGTCGGCAGAGGCGAGGTAGAGCGTGGCGGCATTGCGACCGCGCAGGATGTCTTCTGCCCACAGTTCGATGCCTTGTACACCGACGCGTTCGCCGCCGCTGTATCCTTTCCGGCGGTATTCATTCATGTCTTCCTCGCTGATATAGAGCAAATGTCCGACAGTTTGGGGGGCGACGTTGGGGTAGTAGTAGCGGGAGGTGTACGGAATCGCCTGAATGCCAGAAAAGGCCAGTAAGCCAGAGGCTTCGGTGTCTTCGACGTTGGCCTCTCCCACCGGAACATAGAGACCAGCGGGGTAGTTGTAGTAATTTTGCTTGAATCGCTCCAGCGGTGCGCCCGTCAGGTTGGCAAGGCGGCGAAATACTGCTTCCTCGTCTTCGGCGGGGAGTCCGCCCGCGACCAGACCGAGGGCGTAGATGTCGGTTTCGATGGCAATGGCCTCGCCGTTGCGGTCGTAGATGTTGCCGCGCGAGGGCGTGGTGTAATAGGTGATCAGCGTCTTGCGGCCGACCAGTTCGGGCAGGATCAGAGCATCATTCCACTGAATGTGCCAGGCGCCATCTTCGAGAATCATTTCCGCAGTGACATCACGAGAAATATCACCGAAGAGAACGGTCTTATACGTGATGCGATAAGCGGCCTGGGCGGTGTCGGGGTTGGTGAGGGTGGATTGAATGGCGTATTCAATGGCGCTCAAACTCATGGCGTTGAAGATCTCGTCAAAGCGCTTTGCGAAATCTTCTTGGCTGATCGCAGCCCGGCTTTCGGCGGTGAGCGTGGCGTACATGCTGGCGTAGTCGAGGAGACGGTAAGAGTCAAGAAAGGCGCGAATGCTGCTTTCTACGCTTGGCGCGGGGGTGTTATAGACCGCTGCGGTGGGCAGGCTGGTGGTCTCGGTGGCGCGGGCGCAAGCGCTCAGGAGTAAAAAGAGGGAAACCAGAAGATGAAGAAAACGGCTAGATTTCATATGTTCCTTCTCTCTATCCGATCTGTTCCCCCGCCAGAACGCGGGAGAAGATAGGACAGCGATATTTGAGAGCAGACTGGCATTGTTCGGCCAGCGGCGATTTTGAGATGATGTCCAGTTTGGCCAGGGTGCGGCTGAGGTGGCAGAGGGGGAATCCCATCACACTGGCGTAACAGCCGCTCATATTTTCTACCGGATGAAAAGATTTGCTTTGAATGGCGTAAGCGCCGGCTTTGTCCAGCGGGTCGCCGGTGACCACGTAGGTGCGGATTTCCTCGTCGGTGTAGGCTCGCATGGGAACATTGGTGATGCACAAATCGCTCAGGAGTGTGCCGGTATCTTTTTCGAGCACAGCAATCGCGGTATAGACCTGATGGGTACGACCGCGAAGACGGTGAAGCATCTCCACGGCTTCGGCCAGGCTGGCAGGCTTGCCGAGGATCTCTTCGTCCAGCACAACGGCTGTGTCGGCAGCAATAATCACTTCGCCAGGGCGGACATGAGGCTCACAGGCTCTGGCTTTGCTCTCGGCCAGACGCCGGACGTAATCTGCGGGCTTTTCTCCAGCCAGCGGGGTTTCGTCTGTTTCGGTCGGCTGCACATGAAACATCCAGCCACCCAGCCCCAGCAGGAAACTTCGGCGGGGTGAATTGGAGGCAAGGACAAGGATAGGTTTGCGGCTCACAAAGTGTATTCTAACATATGACTCCGCTGCCAAAACTTGCTGAACCCAAAAGATGGGGGAATCCTTTGACCAGGAGAGTGCATCCCCTCGGGTACGCTTGGCGGTCGTTGCCAGGAACGCGCCTCGCAATGGCAACGCGGCCAAAATGTGGTATCGTCAAAATACAGCATTCCTCTGGCGCGTTTTTTGGGGCAGTTGTAAAATGTCTAGAACTCCTGCCATGCAGAGACTGTGAAAATCTTGGAGATTAGACAATGAAAGAACTGGTTGAACGCATCCGCCAGCAAGGGAAGGTCTTGCGTAACGGCATCTTGAAAGTAGATGGTTTCATCAACCATCAGGTGGACCCGCTACTGATGGATGTTTGCGGGCGCGAATTGGCGCGCCGCTTCGCCCATATCGGCGCGACCAAGGTCCTGACCGCTGAAATCTCCGGCATTGCCCCAGCGGTCATGACAGCGCTGCATCTCGGCATTCCCGTTGTCTATGCTCGCAAGACCAAGCCAGTGACCATGCCCGATACGGTGCTGCTGACTGTGGCGCCCTCCCACACGAAAGGGGTGATGACTGAACTCATCGTTTCCCCTGAGTATCTGGGCAACGGTGAGCGTGTGCTGATCATTGACGATTTCCTGGCTTCTGGCGCCACCATCTTCGGCCTGGTACGGCTGGCGCAGGCTGCCGGTGCCACCATCGTCGGCATTGGCACGCTGATTGAAAAATCTTTTGAAGGCGGACGGGCTCTCCTGGCTCCCCTCGGTGTGCCCATCGAGTCCCTGGCGATTATCCAGTCCATGGAAGATGGTCAGATTCTTTTTGTGGAAGAATGATGAGAGACGGCGGACTGCTGACCGCTGAACACGGATGACCGACTCCCTCGCTATCCTCGACTTTGGCTCGCAATATGCGCAACTCATCGCCCGCCGGGTGCGTGAGGCGCATGTCTATTGCGAACTCTTCCCCTGGGACGCGCCCGCTGAAACCGTGCTGGCTCTTCGGCCGCGTGGCTTTATCCTCTCCGGCGGCCCGGCCTCGGTCTATGCCCCCGGCGCACCGACCCTGCCCGGCTACGTGCTCGAGTCCGGCTTGCCTGTCCTCGGCATTTGCTACGGGATGCAATTGCTCACCCACACGCTGGGTGGCAAGGTCAACCCCTCCCCTGAACGCGAATACGGCCTTGCAACGGTTGAGACCCTGCTCTCCAATCCGCTGCTCACGGCGTCCTCCTTTCCCGTCTGGATGTCGCATGGCGACCGCATTACCGAATTGCCGGCAGGCTTTGTTGCCCTGGCCAAATCGGCCAACAGCCCGTTCGCAGCGATGGGCGATTTTGACCGCCAATACTACGGCCTGCAATTCCACCCCGAAGTGAAGCATACCCAAGGCGGAGCCGAGATCCTGCGCCGTTTTGCTGTTGACGTTTGCGGCTGTGTTCCAGACTGGACGCCGGCCTCCATCATCGAGACGAGCATCACCCGCATCCGCGCCCAGGTGGGGCGGGAACGCGTCCTGGCAGCGGTCAGCGGCGGCGTGGATTCGTCTGTCGCGGCGGCCCTCGTCCACCGCGCTGTCGGCGACCAACTGGTGGCCGTCTTCGTGGATACCGGTCTGCTGCGAAAGGGCGAGCCGGAGCAGGTGGTGCGCACCTTCCGGCNGGAGATGGGNGCGGAACTGGTAGCGGTGGACGCCGCTGACGAGTTTTTCGCGGCCCTGAAAGGCGTCACCGACCCCGAACAGAAACGTCGCATTGTCGGCGAAAAGTTCATCCGCATCTTTGAGCGCGAGGCAAAGAGACTCGGCGCGCCGAAGTTCCTGGTGCAGGGCACGATCTACCCGGACGTGGTCGAATCTGCTGCGCCGGACCGGAGCAAAGCGGCCAAAATCAAGAGTCACCACAACGTGGGCGGCCTGCCCGAGGACATGGAATTCGCCCTGGTCGAACCGCTGCGTTACCTGTTCAAGGACGAGGTGCGGGCGGTGGGGGAAGCGCTTGGCCTGCCTGAAAGCATGGTTTGGCGGCAGCCGTTCCCGGGTCCGGGCCTGACCGTGCGCGTGCTCGGCGAGGTGACCCCGGAGCGGGTAGCCCGTCTGCGCGCTGCTGATGCTATTTTCACCGAGGAACTGGCTCGTGCCGGTTTGCTGGGCAAAGGAGGGGGCACCAGTCAGGCCTTTGCCGCCCTCCTGCCGGTCCGCTCGGTGGGCGTGATGGGCGATGAACGGACGTACCAGGAGGCCTGTGTCCTGCGAGCCGTGGTGACCGACGATTTTATGACCGCCGATTGGGCGCGCTTGCCTTATGACGTGTTGGCCCGGGCGGCGAACCGAATTGTCAACGAGGTACACGGAATCAACAGAGTGGTGTATGATATAACCAGTAAGCCTCCCGCAACCATTGAATGGGAGTGAGGGAGGATTGAGGATTGTAGATTGAGGATTGGTCTGTCGCTGTGAGAGGATCGAAGCGGTCTCCGAGGTGACAAAAGATTGTTCCCCTGCGGTGATGCTTTGTGGCTTCCAGGTGCAGCGGCTTGCCATGAGAACCTCGCAACAGAGTGCTTGAAGAGAGAGGATTTGGAGGAGGAATGTCTGCTGAGATTCAGCCTGTTCTCCATACAACCCCTGAACCGCGCCGGGTCGTGCCAGCGGCGCCGATTCATCCGCTGGCCGCACTGACGACGATTGTGTTGGATAATGTCTTTGGCTGGGTCGAGATTGTGGACCCCCTATCTCTCTTGCTCACCAGTTTCCTGGTCGGTGGAATCGGGTTTGTAACCACCCTCTTCGTCCAGCGTTACCTGGCGAAGGATGAGTGGGGGACTTCGGTGGCCAAGGGACTGGTGATGGGTGTGATCTCTGGCGTGCCCTTCCAGGTGACTGGCACGGCAGTCGGGGCGATTTTGCTTGGGTGGGCCGGAGCAAGCAAGTGGATCAAATTGCCGTCGCGCACTTTGCCAAAGCCAGAACTGCCGACCGGAGAGATCATTGAATCGGAAGTCCCGCCTCCCGACTCGCGTGATTGACCACTTTTGCATGCGTAAAAGCCTCATTGCGTTTTTTGTCTTTCTACTGTTTGCATTTACGGGGGCGTTGAATGCACGCGCCCAATCTGTAGCGCGTGCTTCTCTGTTTGCCCTCGATACGTCTGCCTATCCCACCCTGTTTGTTGCCCTCGATGTCTTTGATGACGGTGGAAATTTTGTCACTGGTCTCAATGCGGATCAGGTGACCCTGCTCGAAGACAATCTGCCGGTAACGCCGCTGACGTTTGAGCAGCGCCAGCCGGGGGTCCTGTTTGCCGTGGCGCTGGATCCGAGTCGGTCGTTTGCCTTTCGCAGCACGGATGCAGTCTCCCGGCTGGATAAAGTCAAAAGCGCCCTCCAGGCCTGGGCGGCCGCTCATTCCAGTTCGTGGGGCGATGTCCTGACCCTGGTTGCGACGGGCGGCGTCTCTACGACCAGTGACCGCGCGACAGCCGTGGCCGAGGCGCTCGCGGCGTATCAGCCTGACTTGCTGACCATCTCTCCCAGCCTGGATACACTCTCGAATGCTCTGGATGCTGTCTCGGTCACCGGCCCGCAGGTGGGGATGAAGCGGGTGGTGCTGTACATCGCCTCTCCGCCTGAGGCGGATTCTATTTCAGCGTTGCAGAACCTGACCCAGCGGGCCGTGGACTTGAACATCCGCGTCCACGTCTGGATTGTGGATTCCCCGGCCTATTTCTCCACCTCCGGCGCCACGGCGCTCAAGGACCTGGCCATTCGCACCGGTGGGCAATATACCCTTTTCAGCGATACCGATCCGTTGCCGGACCCGGAAACGTACCTGTCTCCCCTGCGTTACAGCTACGCCCTGACCTACGCCTCTGCCATTCGCACTCCTGGCATGCACACCCTGGCGGCGCAGGTGGCGGTGAACGGTGAAACGGTCACCACCGAGGCGCTTTCCTTTGACCTCAATGTCCTGCCGCCGAATCCCATTCTGGTTTCCCCGCCGGAGCAAATTGTCCGCCAGGGGCCAGACCCGCGCACGACTGACTTTTCCCTGTTCCAGCCTGCCCAGCAAACCATCCAGGCCATTGTGGAGTTTCCCGATTCGCATCCGCGCCCGCTGGCCGAAACGCGGCTTTACGTGGACGGTGAAATCGTGGATGAAAACACGAGCGAACCATTCGGCGAATTTTTGTGGGACTTGAACAGTTACGTTACGAGTGGCGATCACATTTTGCAGGTAGAGGCGGTGGATAGCCTGGGACTCAGGAATGTCAGCTTGGGCATTAAGGTCAATGTGACGGTTGTGCAGCCTGAGCGGGGTCTCCTGCCGTTCCTGGCGCGCAATAGTTTGTGGATTGTTATCGGTGGCGTAACCCTGGCGAGTATGACGCTCGGCATTGCTCTCCTGGTTGGACGCAGGCGCAAGGAGGAGAAAGAGACCAGGTCGAAAGATGTGTTGGGTGTCGTTGAGCCGACGCCAAAGAGACGCCTTTCTCTGACTGGCTGGCGCCATTCTTCCCAAAAGCAGGCTGAGGCTTATCTTGTGCGCTTGCGCGAGGATGGCCAGCCGATGGATGCGTTGCCAATACCGGTGCTGATTCCAGAAATGACCTTTGGTTCAGACCCCCTCGAAGCCCAACGCGTGCTTGATGACCCTTCGGTTGCGCCCTTGCATGCTCGTTTGAAGCAAGAGGAGGAACGTTTTGTTTTGATCGATGAAGATTCGGTGGCGGGTACGTGGGTCAATTACGAGCGCATCACATCCCCGCGCGTTCTGAAACATGGAGATATTTTGCACATTGGCAGAATCTCCTATCGTTTCCTGCTTCGCAATCCTGCTCATGTTTCTCCTCCCACGATTCGACGCGTTCAGGAATGATACGCACTTCTTCTGCTCATCTGTCTGTGGCGGCTCTTTCCCATCCTGGTATGGGTGGGCGGGCCAATGAAGACCGTTTCGCTGTCTCGTCGTTTCGGCTGTCGGAAGACAACGATACCCCGTCAGTTTTTGCCATTGTCTCCGACGGAATCGGCGGTCACCTGGCCGGTGAGGTGGCTGCTGAAATGGCTGTAGAAAAAATCAGCAGTGCCGTAGCCCAGTGCGATGGCCAGGATCCGGTGGGGGTCCTTAAACAAGCGATTCAAGAGGCAAGCGAGGCGATCGTAGCCCAATCCCGCGATGATGAACAATTGCTGGGCATGGGGACAACCTGCGCTTGTGCGTGGGTGATCGGGAAGCAGTTATACATTGCGTCTGTCGGCGATTCGCGCGTCTATCTTTTGCGTGGCAAGCACCTCTTGCAACTGACCACCGATCATACCTGGGTTCAGGAGGCGATTGAACGGGGGATTCTGACGCGCGAAGATGCAGCCAACCATCCGAATGTTCATGTCATTCGTCGCTATCTTGGCTCTCCAAAGCCTCCTCAAGCCGATACTCGCTTGCGTCTGGCGCGCGAGGAGAGTGATACCCAGGCGCGCTCCAATCAAGGATTGTATCTTTTGCCGGGCGACGTCATCCTTCTCTGCACCGATGGACTGACCGATGTCGTCTCAGATTCAGAGATGGCAGACCTGATCGAGAATCGTGAATTGAATGACGCGGCGCAGCGGCTCATTCAACTGGCCTGTAGTCGGGAGGGGAAAGACAATATCACGGTGGTCTTAATGCGCATGCCCACGCCAGCGCCTGTTCCATCTCGCTTCTGGAAGTGGTTTTGGGTTGGCTTGGGGGTCTTGTTCTCGTTGGGGCTGCTGATTGCCCTGGCTGCCTGGTTGATATTCGGTGTTCTGCTCAAATAGGGGAAGGGGGCGCAATCTCCCTGCCGGCGCGGGGATTGCTTCGTTGCTCCGCTCCTCGCAATGACCCGCGAGACCTGCCTTGCGAGGGAAGGATGGGGGGCAATAGAAAAAAGGAGAGCGTTCGGCTATTCGTTTTATTGGCCACAGATGAACACCGATGAAATAGATTGGCTCCATAAAAACCCAAAATTTGCATATCAGCAAACTGGGTTTATCAAAATCAGAGTTGATCTGCATTTCTGTGGCTGAACTGAATTACCGATGCTTTTGAAAAAATAAACGAAAGCCGTGGCGATTCGTTTATTCTTCGTCACACATCCTTTGACGGCCCCTCACACCCGAAGCCGTCCCATTTGTTTGTAGCCAGAAGAATCCATCGTTATTTCTTGCTCAGTGTCTTCCAGGTATACACGCCAAGACCTGCCCCGATCAGCAGCAACAAAATCCCCACGATTCCTAACAACGGCGAATTTTGTTTCTCGTCGGGCGTGGCAGTCGCTGTCCGTAACTGCACGCCAAAGTCCACGTAGCGGGTGTCACCGGGGGCGACTTCGACGGCAACATTCAGTGTCGTTGTTGGGTTGTACCCATCGGGGACACCGCCGCTGACCGTGTACGAGCCGGGCTCGAGATTGACAAAGCAGGTGCGCTGGGCATCTTCTGTATCGGGGTCAATGGCAGATGAGGTATTCAGCGTTTGCGAGTACTGCCCATTGCTGCTGGCCACGCTGATTGCTCCCCCCTCAACGCCCATTTCCGTTTCCTGCCGCAGACCGTCGCCGTTTGCATCCAGGTACATGAGCACACAAACGCGCCCGGTTCCTCCCGAGCCGGGCGTAGGAGTCGGTTTTGTTGGCGCTGGAGTTGCCGAAGGTCCCGGCGTCGGAGAGACAACTGCCGGTCCGCCGATGCCAATCAGCAGTTGTTGCCCCTCCCGCAAGTCACAATTTTCGTTCAATTGATTGGTCGTGCGCAGATAATCCACCGAGACGCCCGTCAAAAGCGAAATGCGTAGGCAAGTATCCCCTGCCTGGACGATGTAAATGATGCGTCCATCGGGCAAGGCGGTCGGGGTAGCATATTGTGCCTGTGGGTCTGGCGAGGCTGCCGCGGGCAGTTGCAGCCATAGCAGCGAAACGCTGGCTACGATCAGACAAAGGATAAGCAGTCTCTTTTTCATGTGCGCTCCTGAAAAGATTATATCATCTCGCTGCCTCTCTGGATGCTTCCTGGCGTATAATCGCCCTGTGCACAGGAGGCGATATGACTCTTCAAATCGTAGTAGGTACCCAGTGGGGAGATGAAGGCAAAGGTCGCATTGTAGATTGGTTTTCTGCCGGAGCCGACTACGTGGCTCGTTACAACGGCGGCGACAACGCCGGTCACACCGTGACGGTGGGAAGCCAGGTGTACAAACTGCACCTTGTGCCCTCTGGAATCATCCATCCCCAAGTGATTGCCGTCTTGGGGAATGGCATGGTCATCAACCCCCGCACCTTGCTGGATGAAATAGCCCTGTTACGCCAGGCGGGTGTGGATGTCTCTCCGCGTCGGTTGCGAATTTCCTCTTTTGCCCATCTCATTACGCCTGCCCATCGGGCGCTGGATGCCGCCCTTGAGGCCGCTCGCGGGAAGACCAGCATCGGCACCACCGGTCGCGGCATCGGCCCGGCCTATACCGATAAAGCGGCGCGGCGCGGTCTGCGCATGGGCAACATGCTCGATGCGAACTTTGTCGAACAACTCGGCGAACATCTGGCCGAAGCCAACCGCATGCTGGAATTGCTGGGCGCTCCTCCCCTGGACCCTGAGCCGGTCTGCCGCGAATACGGTCAGTATGCCGCTGCACTCAAGGACTACATCACCGAGACCTCCCGCGAACTCCACAGCGCTCTTCGCGCTGGCAAGACCGTCTTGGCCGAAGGGGCACAGGGGACTCTCCTCGACCTCGATTTTGGCACTTATCCCTTTGTCACGTCTTCCAGCACCATTGCCCCGGGCGCGTTGACCGGCCTCGGGCTGGGGCTGGACGTTGCGGCTGGGGCGCGGGTCATTGGCGTCGTCAAAGCGTTCCAGACCCGGGTCGGCTCTGGACCGTTTCCGACCGAGGTCAGCGGCTCCCTGGCGGAACGCCTGCGGGGAACAGGCGCCCATCCCTGGGATGAGTACGGTACCACCACCGGTCGGCCGCGCCGCGTGGGCTGGCTCGATGTCGTTCTCTTGCGGTATGCGGTTCGGCTGAACGGTTTGAGCGACCTGGCGGTGACCAAACTCGACATCCTCTCTGGCCTGGAGACGGTGCACCTGTGTGTGGCCTATGAGTCGAATGGCCGCCGCCACGAGCACCTGGAAGCCGGCCCGTTTTCCCTGCAAAGTTTCCAGCCGGTTTACGAGGAATTGCCCGGCTGGGCCGAACCGGTTTCTGCCTGCCGCTGCTGGAACGACTTGCCTTCTGCCGCGCGTGCCTATCTCGACCGAATCGCTGACTTGTGTGGCGTGCCGGTGCGCTTCGTTTCGGTTGGCCCCGAACGTGAGCAGATGATTGAGAGATGATATAATCTTTACACTGTACTGAGAATCAGGAGAAAAACATGATTGATATTCGCGTTGAACGGCTGGCAAAAATCCTTGTTGACCATTCTGCCCAAATCAAGCCTGGCGACCGGGTAGCGATCGAAGCGACTATCGCCGCAGAGCCTCTCGTGCGTGCCCTGTATGCAACGATTTTAGAGCGAGGCGGAGAGCCGTACCTCTTGCTCGAACTGCCTGACCAGGACGAAATTTTCTTCCGCGTTGCCAGTGATGAGCAATTGGATGCAGTCCCGATTTTCCGTAAACTGGCCTATGAGCAGTTCCAGAGCCGCATTCGCATTCACTCGGCGACCAATACCCGCGCCCTCTCCGGCGTATTGCCCGCCCGCCAGAAGCGCCGTCAGCGTGCCTTGTCCCCCATCCTCGAGGCGCAAATGCGCCGCGGCGCTGATCGTTCCTTCAAATGGGTGACGACCCTTTTCCCCACCGAGGGGTATGCCATGGAGGCCGAACAAAGCCTGCGTGCGTTCGAAGATTTTGTTTTTCGCGCCTGCCATACTGATCAGGAAGACCCCGTGGCGTATTGGAAGCAGGTGGAAGTCAACCAGCGAGCCATTATCCAGCGCATCGAGGGCCACGATCAGGTTGTGTTGCGTGGCCCCAATGTGGACCTGTCGCTCTCAATTAAGGGCCGCAAGTTCTTGAATGGCGCCGGGATGAATAACATGCCGGATGGCGAAATTTACACCGGCCCGGTGGAAGATTCGGTCAATGGCTGGGTGCGCTTCAGTTACCCCGCGATTTACAACGGCGTGATGGTGGAAGGGGTTGAACTGACCTTTACCGATGGCAAGGTGACCCAAGCGCGTGCCGCCAAGAATCAGGCCATGTTGCTTGAAATGCTCGAATCAGACCCTGGCGCTCGCTATGTCGGCGAGTTTGCCATCGGCACGAACTATGAGATTGACCGCTTCTCCCACAACATCTTGTTTGATGAGAAAATTGGCGGTTCGTTCCACATGGCCCTGGGGGCTGGCTACCCGGAGACAGGCTCAAAGAACAAAAGCATTATCCACTGGGATATGATTTGTGGCATGAAAGAAGATTCGGAAATCCTGGTTGATGGAGAAGTTATCTATCGCAACGGGCAGTTTATCTTCTGAGTTCCACAAGACAGATCTGAAAAGAACAGAGACCCTGCTGATGCAGGGTCTCTGTGTTATGCAAGCAGGCGCTTCCTACGGCTTGACGTAGATGTTGTACTCAAAAATTTGTTGACCCGCAGGGAAGTCGTAGGTGCCATCGTTGAGGGGTTGTTTGAAGGTCAACGTTGTCACCGCCTGATGTTGACCGCCGACCCAGTCGGTGACGCCAGCCAGGTAAGCCGCGCACTTTTGTCCATCCTGGGAGTCGTAATCCAGGCGCAGGAATTGCTCCAGCGGCACATCCTGACCGTTGAGGGTGAACTTGATGTCCATCTTGCTCAAGTTGTCGTCCAGCGTTGCCTGGTCAGCAGCGCACCACCCCCAGGCCCAAAGCAGGGGCTCAGACTTGTTGAGAGCAACCGTGAACGTAAAGGTCTTGGGAACCTGGAGATAATCATTGGTGGTGTATTGTTCACGCGCTTTGTCTTCGAATTGTTTGAGGCTGGAAAGTTTGGCCTCTGTCTCGGCGGGGGTGAGCAGGGTGGGCTGCTTGGAGGGCGTGATTCCGGCGCCAAGCGGCAGGAGGACGGCACGCTCGCCAAATTGCAGGACCACATCCTCGGTCGAAGAGACGGTCTCGAAGGTCTTCGGGACCCACAGCGTGGGTTGGACGCCGATCCCTTCCAGGAAAATGCTCCCATCGGGCAGCAGGTAGCGGCCGGTGGGGAACTGCATCGAGAAGCCTTCGGGCATGATGAACTGGCCGCGGCTCACCTCACCGAACATGCTGGAGGACGGGAACATGCCGACTACTTCGGCCCCGGGCACCTGACTGAAGCCGTAGGCTTCCTCTTCGCAGGCGCTGGCGCAGGCTTGGCCGACCAGCACAACGATTTTGTCAAAACGATATTGATTCTGGTTGGGCAAAATCTTGTCTCTCAGGCCTTCGGGTTCAAATTGGCCGGTATTCTCGTTGTAATAATAAGCCTGGCCCAGCGGAATCTCCTGATCGGTCAGGAAGCCAGCCAGTCCAAGCGGTGTACCACCGCCGTTATAGCGCATGTCAATGATGATGCCCGGCACTTCAGCCGCTTCGAAGGCCTGCAAGGCACGCTCGAACAGGCGGATGGTCAACTGAATATCATCGGCTTCGGAATAGACGGCGACATACCCAACGCCCGAGTCGAGGATCTTGAACTCTACCGGCAGCAGGTTGTCAGGCGCGCCGTAATAGACCGAGGTGCGGCTAAACGAATCCCGTTCGGCGATGGCTGTCAGGGTAACGGTTTGCGGTTCTCCGCCGGGGTTGATGAATGTGACCGTAGCCTGATCGCCCGGGTGAGCGCGCAGCAGGTAACGCGCTTGCTGGTAGCGGATCAGCCAGTCGGTGGATTGGGGCAATGTCCACGGCACCACCTTGCTGACGGCATCCGCAATCGGCTCACCGTTCCACTCGGTTACCACCGCGCCGACCTGCATGCCGGCCTTTTCGGCGGGTCCGCCGGGGGTCAGGTAAATGTTCACGAAACTGCCGTCATCCAGTTCGCGGATGGCAAAGCCGTACCCGCCTTCGGTGGCTGCGATGAACAGGTCGTACCAGTAGTCACCGCCGTCTATACCCACATGACCGTCTTTGAAGGCCCAGGTCAGGTCGCGCAGAGCAAGGTAGTAGGCTTGCGGGTCTTTATCGGCTTCGGCTTTCTGCACGCGTGGGCGGAGTTCGGCGACCAGAGCGTCGTAATCGGGCTGCTTGCCCTCAATGCCGTTGAAGGCATAATTCTTGCGCAAGAACTCGATTAATTTGTCAAAGGCTTCGGTGTAGGTATCACCAGAGTAATCTTTGACGGCATAGTCCGACGGTTCGGTCAGGACGATTTCGGGTTCTGGCTCTTTTGTGAAGGTGAAGGGCGACTCATTGAGATTGACAATGTTCCAGCCCGCTGGAATAGGAGCCACCGGGTCATCGGCTGTGAACAGAAGATTGTCTTCGCCGAAACCGGTGGGGAAGGACTGATTCCCATCCGGCGCCCAGACGAGCAAAATGCCGCCGTTGATTTCGTCCTCCCGCTCCGGGTCGGAGGTGACCGAGGCAAAGCCGCCTACCCAACCTCGTGAGCGGTCATCTCCTTCCGAGTAAGGGCCGCCATAGACGTTGGGCCAGTAGGCCACGGCAAAAATTTGCACGCCGGTATCGGTTTCACCGTCGTTATCCACATCCGCAAACGTGCCGGTTGGACGAGCAGGCAACTGCAGCATATATTCGGCATGCAAGTTCTCTTCGTCCATCTTCATGAAACCGAGGGTTTGCGATTCGACCGGAATTTCCCATTCTTCATCCCGGATGACGAAGCCGTACATGTCCACGAGAGCAACGGCGTGTTCTTCAAAGATGGCGGTAATGAAAGAATTGGTGAAATCCATTGTCCCCCTGACAAGGTAAGGCTCGTTCTCTGTGGTTGCTTGCGTGGGTTCGACAGTCGGCTTGACACAGGCTGACAGAATCACTGTCAGAGCAACCAACAGGCTGATAAAATAAGTAAACTTTTTCACGGCATTCTTCTCCTGATTGGATTTGCACTATTATAAACCAATGGAAATTAACTGGCAGATCGAACTTGCAAATGCTCGCCATGCCCGTCAGGAAGGCAATGAAGGCAAGGCCCGCGTCTGTGCCCGCCGGGCGGCGGGTGCTGTGGCTTACGATTTCCTGACCCGGCGCGGCGTGCCTCTCCGGTCGGCCTCTGCCTACGAGGCATTGCAGGCGCTGGTGCGTTTGCCGGGCCTCGATCCAGACCTGCAGTCTGCCGCGGCCCATTTGACTCTGCGCCTCACCGAGGCATTTACCCTGCCAGTGGATGTGGATTTAATTGCCGAAGCCGAATTCCTGATTAACCGACTCACCGCCATGTCTCCTTCCTTCGATGCCCATTCTTCTGAAATCATTTTCTACGGCGTTTCCTGGTGCGGTGATTGCCGCCGGGCGCGCGCTTTCCTCGACCGACACGGGATTCCCTACCGCTACATCGACATTGACCAGGACGAATCTGCCGCAAAACTGGTCGAAAGTCTCAATCATGGTAATCGAAGTGTCCCCACTCTTCTCTGGCCGGATGGTTCCATGCTGGTGGAACCGACGAACGAAGAACTGGCAAAGAAAACAGGCGTCACATCTGCCTGACGCCTGTCGTGGTCACGAACCTGCCTGGCGTTTTTGGCTGATGAGCAAATCGAATAAACCGCGCCCGACCAGGGAGAGTAAAATCCCTAAAGAAAGCAAACTTGCCAGTAAAACAAGCAATTTCCAGGGAGTCGTTGGGGCCTGAACCACTGTTGAGCGCACGGCATGGATGCGGTTACCAACGGTTTGAACAAATTCCGGGCGGGGGACAACAGGTTTTAACAAGTTCGAGAGGCGAGATTCAATCAAGTTTTCTTCCATACGGTTATTCTCCTGTTGAATCAACACTTTCAAGGTAGTTTCGTAACATGAGCAGAGTGCGATGGTAGAGGCTTTTAATGGCCCCTTCGCTTTTTCCCATGATGGCACCAATTTCAGCGTTCGACAGGTGCTCCACAAATTTCAAAATCAGCAAATGTTGACGTTCGGGCGGCAAACGACGAATGACACGTAACAGGGCCTCTTGCTCCTGCGTTTGCACAATGGAAGTCTCTGGAGCCGCCCCTTTGTAAGTCAAGGAAGGAACCTCTGAAAGCGGAATTTCTTGATGCTTGGAACGATCGCGATGCCAGTTAGCGACCAGGTTGTGCGCAATGCGATACAGCCAGGCTGAAAAAGGGACGCCCCGGTCGGTGTAGTGGTGAATATGGTTAAGGGCGCGATAGAAGACCCTTGCGGTCAGGTCTTCGGCGTCATGGACGTTTCCGGTACGGTAGTAGATATAGTTATAAATTCGTTCTACGTACCGTTCGTAGAGAATGCCAAAGGCCTCCTTATCGCCTTGCAAGGCACGCTCGACAATCTCGGCTTCGTTGTTTGTTTCCAGCACTCTTGTCACCTCGATTGCAAGTCTAAATACTTTGACAATGTCAAGTTAAACTCTTGTTCTATAAACTCTACGCATTTTGTCACTGCGAGCAAAGCGAAGCAGTCTCCTGGTTTGCGAGGGGATTGC
>JGI24187J35170_1000446_pt1 | contig 18441 bp, 16 predicted proteins | sample YNPBryBLVA2012_FD_35170 | JGI IMG/M metagenome (IMG submission 35170)
GGGGTCGACACCAGTTGTTCGACCTCCGCGGCCGTGCGCCCGGGGAACGAGACCATCACATTGGCCGCGGCGACGGTGATCTGCGGCTCCTCCTCGCGGGGCGTGACCAGCAGAGCAATGATGCCGGCCGCCAGCGAGACCAGCACGAACACGATCGAGAGGTTGGACTCGAGGAACTTGCGGACAATCCGTATGGTCAGCGTTTCGTGCGGGCTGGTCATTTCTTCTGCCCTCCGGCGGCCGTCTCCGTCGCCGCCGCCACGATCTTTTCGCCCGAGGCCAGGCCGCTCAGCACTTCCACTTCCGCGCCGGCGGCGCGGCCCAGTTGCACCGTGCGTCGCTCCACGCGGCCGTTCTGGATCACGTCGACCGTCGTGAGCTGTCCGACACGCCTGACGGCATTGGCGGGGATGGTCAGGACCTGTTGCGGAGATTCGGGAACCAGCAGCCGGCCGAACATTCCGGGCAGAAGGCCGCGGGGATCTTCCAGGCGCACCCGGGCCAGAACGGTGCGCGTGGCAGGATCGGCAGACTGGACGATCTCGACGACCCGGCCGCGCATGGTGCGGTCATAAGCATCGATGCGGACGGTGTAGGCCTGGCCCACGCGAACCCGCGCGAGCTGTTGCTCCGGGACGCTGGCCTCCAGCCACAGCCGGTCTTGCTCGTACATGGAAAGCAGCGGTTTTCCCGGGGCCGCCAGTTCGCCCGCTTCCGACAGCCTGTCGATGACGACGCCATCGAAGGGGCTGCGGATCACGGCATAAGACAGGTTCGCTTCGGCTTCCTGCTGCNCCTGCCGGAGCCTGTCGAGGTTCGCTTGCGCCGTCTTGAGCNCCGTTTCCGTGATGTCAAAATCGTAAGCGCTGATCACGCGCTGATCGAACAGGGGCTTGTCCCGCTTGAAGTTCGATTGCGCCTGCGCCAGTGCCGCCTCCGCCGCGCGGACGGCCTCGCGGGCCTGCTCCAGCCGGGCGCGGAGGTCGCGGTCGTCCAGCTCGACCAGCACGTCTCCTTTGGCGACACGCTGTCCCGCAGAAACGTGCACTTGCAGGATGGCCGCCACCAGCCGTGAGGTGACGGTGGCGACGTGTTCGGCGCGCACCGTCCCCACGGCTTCGCTGGTGACGGGCACGGTCGTCAAGGCGACTGTCCGGGTCGGGAGGCCGTCGGCCTTTCTCTCGGGAACCGCCGCCGAGCCGGGCTGGATCCGGTCCTTGCGGAACGCCCCGAGAACCCACAGCATCAGCAGCACGATGGCTGCGGTCGAGAGGCCAAGGCGGAGCGCCGTGGTCATCCGGCGGGGCGATTGGCCGCGGGGCGCAGGCGTGAGTTCTTCGCCGCCGGCTGGACTGTCAGGTTTCACATTTTCGTCAGGGCTCATACGCTATCGTCCTTCGCCGCGGGGATTGCAGAGTTCGGATTGTCATGCTCGCCCCGGCCGCCTGGCTGCTGGCGCAAAATCTGCTCCAGGCAAGGCGGGAGCTGCCGGAGCAGAGGATGGCGCTCGTTGATCCCGTAGTTGCCCCGGAACCCTTGCCGGGTTCCTTCCACCAACCCGCTGTTGCGCAAATAAGCCAGGTGGCGGGACACGAGCGGCTGCGGAAGGTTGAGCGTGGCGGGCACTTCGCAGACGCAATGCGGGGAGCGCAACAGCAAGTTGATGATGCGCAGCCTTGGAGGGCCTGCCAGGGCTTTGAAGAAAGTAGAGAGCTCTGTCATATTCTCTTCCCGCATGGCGGCGCGTTGGTGAACCGCATGTCCATGGTCCCCAGAGTCCTTCCTTGCTGTATCAGGCGATCCCCCAGAGCCGCATCGCGATCTGTGTGGCGAACAACCACATGATACAAGCAAACGCCACCCTCACGAAGCCGGGGCTCGCCTTCACGGTCACGTGGGAGCGAACGGTCGAACCGAGCGCGCACGCCAGGGTGGCAACAGCGAGAAAGCGGATCTCCATGTGGCCCAAGGCGAAGTGACCGATCGTTCCCACCAGCGCACTGACCGTCACGATCAAGGAGTTCGCGCCCGCAGCCATCTGAGCCCCGTATTTCGTGTACAGAACCAGAAACGGGAAACTGATCAGCCCGCCGCCCACGCCGATGACGCTCGATAGAACTCCCGCTCCGAGAGAAAACAGGGTAATCAGGCCGATCATTCCAGCGGTCAGTTTTTTTGCCTGCTGACCCGCTCTCTGCTTGCCGCAAATGAACAGAAGAAGCCCTGTAATACACAGGAAGGCAGAGAAGGTTCCCAGCAACAAGTTCTTCGGCGCCATGCTTGACAGTACCGCGCCCAACAATGAGCCCAGAACGGCGCCCGGAAGGAAGACCAGGCAGAAGCGAAATTCGACGAGCTTGTTCCGCTGGGAGACGACGGTCGCTGTCAACGCCGTCACCAGGTTCAGGAACAGGGCGGTCGAGATGGCGGGTCCTACGGCCATGCCCAGCGTCACCAGAACGGGGATGCAAAGCAACGCGCCGCCTTTGCCAAACATGGAAAAGACGGCCGAGATCGCCAGGATGGCGAAGAAGGCGATCACCAAGGATGTTATTTCCACGCTGGTTCCCTTCTGCTTTGCTCCCTGCCTCAACCTACGGTGCGCACCCCGCGCAAGGGATGCAGTACGGCTTAGCGTCCCGCAGACGCGCGTAACGCTCGAGNACATATTCNCCGGAGGCTGTGCACAGGCTNTTGTTGAAGGACCCTTTCCGCGGCGTGTAAGAGAAGTCGGGCCTCCTGGTGACGGCGAAGATCTCATCGTCGCGCAAGGTCAGGGTCCAGTCCATCGCCGCCTGGGCAACCTCGGCCGGAATCGCAGACGGTTCGACGCCGCGATTGCGGTAGGGGAAGAACTCTTGCGTCCCCAGACGGTCAAGGAATTCCGCCTTCGGGGCGAAACGCACGGCCGTCTTGCCCGGATACCAGAAAGTCGCCGCCAGTTTGCCCAACGGGTCTTCTCGATCAACGTCTTACCGAAGGTGGCGCCGGTCGCGATTTGAATCCTATCCATCAGACAGGTCTGAGGGTGGCCTTCGCCAAGTTCAGCGATGACGTGCAGAGTGTGGTGCGGTTCGCGGCCCACCCCGGGTTCGGCCAGGGCTGCTTGGCCCATCCGGAAGCCTAATGGCATGAACGGACAAGGATGTCCGTGGAGGTCAAACGCCCAATCGGGGGGCAGCGCGCCGTGTTGGTCCTCTTGCATTTCAGGATCTCCTGCTTATGCGGATGCGCGCATACAGTGGCAGGTGACACCGAGAAGGGAAGAAGAGGCAGACTCCCTTATAGATGTCTGCATAAATAATGCAACAGCCAGCGCAAAAAGGGGGCAGGCCCGACTGGAGGATGCAGCCGCGAAGGCGCCCGGGCGAGCAGCGCACTTTCAAAGCCTCAGCGCCGCGCCGACGCCAAGCGTCACGCCATTATTGCATTATTTATGCAGAAGTCAATAACAGCCCTGCTCTGGGGCGGCACGAGCCGGCGCGGAGTCACTGTTCCGGCTCTGGTGGGAGGATGCCTGCTGGCGCTGGCGGTGGCTGCGCCTCTGGCGGCTTTGCGAGGCGCGGCCGGGCAGGCTGGGGGGATCGAGGGCGTGGTGCGCGACGCCGGGGGTGCGGTGGTTGAGGGGGCGCGAGTGAAGGCGGCTCTGGCGGGCGGGGATCAGGTGGAGTTCGCCAAGACCGATGCCTCCGGCCAGTTCGTGCTGCGTCCCCTGCCGGAAGGCGTCTGGGCGGTGTCGGTGGCCAAGCCCGGCTTCGCCCTCTCCAGAGTAGAAGGCATTGCTGAACGGCCGGCCGGTGGAGGTCCTCACCGAGATCGAGCTGAATTTCACGCTGCCGCGGTAGCCCCGCCGGCCTTTCACCAGACGATTTTGCCCAGCACGACCGGGCGGCAAGCGCCGGTGGCGGCGGGCAGATTCGAAGGGCGCTTGTGCCAGCTCTCGTAGGCCAGCACGGCGAAGGCGATCGCTTCCTTGCCGTCCACGTCAACGCCGTAGTCGCTGGAGAGGGCCAGGCGCACGCCGGGCAGCAAGGCCGCCAGTTGCGCCAGGATGCGCGGGTTGTGCGCTCCGCCGCCCGAGACGATCAGCTCGTCCACCTTCATGCGCGGGCGCACGAAGCGCTCGAGGCCGACCGCCACGGCCGCCGCGGTCAGGGCCGTGGCGGTGGCGATCAGATCCGGCAGCGGCAGGCCTTCCGCCAGCAGGCGGTCCACGAACTTGCTGCCGTACTGCTCCCGCCCGGCGGTCTTAGGCGGCGGCAGCCGATAATAGGGCGCCTCCAGCAGGCGGTCGAGCAGCGGCCGATTCAGCCGGCCGCGCGCCGCCAGCCGGCCGTCGCGGTCGTACCGGCTGCGCCCGCGGGTGTGAAGCTGCGCCAGCGCATCAATCAGCATGTTGCCCGGCCCGGTGTCGAAGGCGATCACATCCCCGGGACCGGCGCCCGGCGGAATCGCGGTCAGGTTGGCGATGCCCCCGATGTTCAACGCCACCCGGCCCAGCTTCCGGTGGCGGAACAGAAGATAGTCCAGGTAGGGAACCAGGGGCGCGCCGCGCCCGCCCGCCGCCATGTCGCGCGGGCGGAAATCGGCCACCACCGGGATGCCCGTGCGCTCGGCCAGCACCGCCGGCTCGCCGATCTGAAGCGTGCTGGCGATCCGCCGCCCCAGAAAGCGGACCGGCGCCCCCTCGTGGAAAATGGTCTGGCCGTGCGAGCCGATCAGCTCGATCGTGGACAGCGACAGGCCCGCCCGCCGGACGGTCTGCCGCAGGGCCTCGGCGTAGAGCTCGCCGAGCAGGAAGTTCAGGCGGGAAATGGCGGCGGTGTGAGCGGGAGCGTTCGACACCTCCAGGAGAGCGCGGCGCAGTGGTTCCGGGTAAGGGACAGTGTTCAAGGCGAGGGTGCGGATGCGCTTGGACCAGCCGCGGCCGCGGATGTCGAGGATGGCGACGTCAATGCCGTCGAGGGAAGTGCCGCTCATCAGGCCGGCGACCCGCATGGTTTAGCTCATTTAAATTCAGTAACTAGTTAGCATCTCTTTTCAGTTCGTTCTGAAGTTCTTCGAGCAGGCGCAGCGCCTCGATCGGACGCAGCTCGTCGAGTTTCAAAGCCCGGATCCGCTCGGCAATCGGGTGGCTGAGGGGCTCGAACAGCCGGATCTGCACCGGACCGGAGGCCGGCGCCGGGCGGGGCGAGAGCTCCTCGGTCACCTGCTGCTCGGTTTTCTCGTGCAGGGCCAGCACCTGCCGGGCCCGCTCGATGACGGCCGCCGGCAGTCCGGCCAGGCGGGCCACCTCGATGCCGTAGCTGCGGTCGGCTGCGCCCGGCTCGACTTTGCGCAGGAACAGGATTTGATCGCCCGCCTCCTTGACCGAGACGCGCAGGTTGCGCACGCCCTCCAACTGTTCGGCCAGCTCGGTCAGCTCGTGGTAGTGGGTGGCGAACAGGGTCTTGGCGCGCAGCCGCTGGTGGATGAACTCGATGACCGCCCACGCCAGGGCCAGCCCGTCGTAGGTGGCGGTGCCGCGCCCGATCTCGTCCAGCACGATCAGGCTGCGGGGCGTAGCGGTATTGAGGATGACGGCGGTCTCGGTCATCTCGACCATGAAGGTCGAGCGGCCGCGGGCCAGATTGTCGGAGGCGCCGATGCGCGTGAACACGCGGTCAACCAGGGGCAGAAGGGCCTGCTCGGCGGGCACGAAGGACCCCATCTGGGCCAGGATGGCGATCAAGGCGGCCTGGCGGAGGTAGGTGGATTTGCCTCCCATGTTGGGGCCGGTGATCAAGGCGATGAATTCCCCCTCCGGATCCAGGTACAGGTCGTTGGGAATGTAGCGCGTGGCCTCGCGCTGGCACAGTTTCTCGACCACCGGATGGCGGCCGGCCAGAATGCGCATCTGGCCGGAGTCGGAAAAGCGCGGCCGACTGTAGTGATTCTCGGCGGCGGTTTGGGCCAGCGCGGCCGTGACGTCCAGTTCCGCGACGGCGGCGGCTGCGGCGCGGATGCGGGCCGCCTGGCCGGCGGCGGCGGCGCGGAGTTGGCTGAAGATCTCCTTCTCCAGTTCCAGGATACGCTCTTCGGCCTGGAGGATCCGGGCCTCCAGCTCCTTGAGTTCCGGGGTGGTGAAGCGCTCGGCCCCCACCAAGGTCTGCTTGCGTTCGTACTCGGGGGGCACCAGGTGCAGGTTGGGCTTAGAGACCTCCAGGTAGTAGCCAAAGACGTTGTTGAAGCGCACCTTGAGCGATCCGATGCCTGTGCGGGAACGCTCGCGCGCTTCGATTTCGGCGATGTAGCGGCGGCTGTTTCGGCTGACGTCGCGCAGCGCGTCCAGTTCCGGGTGGACGCCGTCGCGGATGGCGCCGCCGTCGGCCAGGTTGGCGGGCGGCTCGGCGGCCAGGGTGCCCAGAATGCGCGCGCTGAGTTCGGCCAGTCCCTCCAATCCCTCGGCCAGCGCGCGGAGGCGAGCCGAACGGCGCTCGCCGAGGATCCGCTTGAGGCCCGGAAGGCGTTCGAGCGAACGCCCCAGAGCCAGCATCTCACGCGGCCCGGCCGTGCCCAGGGTCACTTTGGCCAGCAGCCGCTCCAGATCGGCGATCTGGCCCAACTCCTTTCGTAACTCGCTGCGCAGGATGGTTTCGGCCAGCAACTCTTCCACGGCGTCCAGGCGGGCCTCGATTTCGGCCCGCTCCAGCGAAGGGCGCAGCAGGCGGCTGCGCAACAGGCGGCCGCCCATGCCGGTTTGCGTGCGGTCCATGACGCCCAGCAGGCTGGCCTCCTTGACGCCGGCCGGCTCGGCGGGAAACAGCGGTTCGAGCAGCTCCAGGTTGCGCACGGTGACCGCATCCAGGCGCATCGAGTCCGAGCGGTCGAAGTAGCGAGGCGGCTCGAGGTGCTCGAGGGCGGCGCGCTGGGTTTCGCGCAGGTACTCGAGCACGGCGCCCGCGGCGCAAACCGCCAGGCGGCGCCCGGCCAGGCCGCAGCCGTCCAGGCTGTGCAGGCGGTAGTGATCGAGCAGGGTGCGCTCGGCGTGCTCGTAGTCGAAGCTCCAGGGCTCGCGTTCGGTAAGCAGCGGGGCGGCGGCTTGCCAGGAAGCGAGCGAGGCGCCCGCGGGCAGCAGGACCTCGCGGGCGGGCAGGGCTTCCAAGAGGGCGCCGGCTTCGGCGGCTTCGGTTTCGGCGGCCCGGAACTCGCCGGTGGAGACGTCCACCCAGGCCAGTCCGGCCTGGCGGCCGTCGCTGAAGACGGCCGCCAGGTAGTTGTTCTCGCGGCTGGGCAGCAGGGCGGGGTCGGTGGCCGTGCCGGGCGTGATGATGCGGGTGATTTCGCGCCGGACCAGCTTGCGGGCCCGCCGCGGGTCCTCCATCTGATCGCAGAGAGCCACCCGGTAGCCGCGCGCCACCAGGCGGGCGATGTAGCTTTCCGCCGCGTGGTAGGGCACGCCGCACATAGGCACGGGCCGGCCCTGCTCCTTGTGGCGCGAGGTGAGGGTGATTTCCAACTCGCGCGCGGCCGTGACGGCGTCTTCGTAGAACAGCTCGTAGAAATCCCCCAGGCGAAACATCAGCAGGGCGCCGGGAACCTGCCGCTTGACGGCGTGATACTGGTGCATCAAGGGCGTGGTGGCTTCCGAATTCATCTCGGCACGCTCCGACGCCCGCCCCCGCGCCTCCGGGCTCTCAGGCGTAGATGCCGCGCAGCCGGATGGCGAAGGCCACGCGGTCCAGGGCCAGCATGTAAGCGGCGATGCGGTTGTTGACGCCGTGTTTGTCGGCGTAGGCGGTCACGTCGCGGAAGCTGTTGACCATGATTTCTTCCAGCCGCGTGTTGACCAGCTCCTCGTTCCAGAAGTAGCCCTGGCGGTCCTGAACCCACTCGAAGTAGGAGACCGTGACGCCGCCGGCGTTGGCCAGAATGTCGGGGATGACGAAGACCCCCCTCTCGCTGAGGATCTCGTCGGCCACCGGGGTGGTGGGGCCGTTGGCGCCTTCGCAAAGGATCCTGGCCCGGATGCGGCCGGCGTTGCGGGAGGTGATGACGTTCTCCCGGGCGGCGGGCAGCAGCACTTCGCACTCCAGCAGCAGGGCCTCTTCGCGGTCCATGGCTTCGCCGCCGGAGAAGTCCGCGATCGAGCCGGTCTGCTTGCGATGCCGGAGCAGCGCCGGGATGTCCAGCCCTTTGGGATTGTAGACCGCCCCGTCAATCTCGATCACGGCGATGATCTTGAAGCCCGCCCGGGCGAGCAGCTTGGCGGCCATGCCGCCCACGTTGCCGAAACCCTGGATCACCACCCGGGTCGAGCTGCGGTCCAAGCCCAGCCGCCTGAGGGCCTCCTCGATCACGATCAGGCAGCCGCGCCCGGTGGCCTCCACGCGCCCGCGCGAACCGCCCAAATCGAGCGGCTTGCCGGTGACCACGGCGGTCGTGGTCTGCCGCACGTGCATCGAGTAGGTGTCCATGATCCAGGCCATCACCTGCTCGTTGGTGTTCATGTCGGGCGCGGGCACGTCCAGCTCGGGGCCGATGAAGGGCAAAATCTCGGCCGTGTAGCGGCGCGTGATGCGCTCCAGCTCGGCCTCCGAAAGCAAAGCGGGATCGCAGACCACGCCGCCTTTGGCGCCGCCGAAGGGGATGTTGACCACAGCGCACTTCCAGGTCATCCAGGCGGCCAGAGCGCGGATTTCCTCCAGCGTGACGTCCGGGGCGAAACGAATGCCGCCCTTGGCCGGGCCGCGCGCGATCGAGTGCTGCACGCGGTAGCCGGTGAAGACCTCCAGCCGCCCGTCGTCCAACTGGACCGGGATGTACACGGTGATTTCCTTGGAGGGCGTGCGCAACACCTTGCACAGCCCGTTGTCCAGTCCCAGACGGCGCGCGGCGGCATCGAAGCGCGCCTCTGCCGCCAGCCAGGGGTTCAGCTCCTGCTCGAGAGGGATGTCTGTGGTGACCGCCATGCCGTGCTCTCCGCCATCATTATGCCATTCGGGGGCCGGCCTTGCTGCGCAACCTGCGGCCCAACTGTTCGATGCGCTCGAGGGATTCCCGCCGGGCCTCGGCGTAGCGGGCCGGGTCGGGCGGCCCGGCCTGGAGGAACTCCAGGACGACGGCTTCGGCGGCGACGTACTCCTCGGCCGCCTCGGCCACCTCGGCTGCGATCTCAGCCGGGATGGAGGTGACGCCGTTGGCGTCGGCATGCAGCCAGTCGCCGGGATGCACCGCCAGCCCCCCCACGCGCACCGGCTCGTGGATAGCCAGCAGGTGGCTGTAGCCGTGGGCGCAGATGACGCCGGCGGCGAAAGCCGGGAACTTCAGGCGCCGTACTTGCTCCAGGTCGCGGGCCGCGCCGCTGGTAATGATGCCGGCGGCGCCGAAGGCCTGATAGCTGGCGCACATGATCTCGCCGAAGCTGGCCGCGACGGGCGGGTCGTCCAGATCCTGGATGACCACGATGGGAGGCCCGGGCAGCTCGCGGAAGCGCCGCACTTGTTCCTCCAGGCCGGCGTAGCCGGCGCGCTCGGGGCGCGGAAAGGCGCAGCGCATTTGGGCCGTGGCGGCGCAGCCGACCACGGGCGGCAGCTCGGGAAACAGGGCCCGGATGCGCCCGTCCATGTAACCGGTGCTGCGCGGGCGCAGGCCGAACAGCTCGATGACGTTGGCGATGGTCGGGGTGTCGTAGCGGCGCAACAGAGCCAGCGTCCGTTCGGAAAGCTCGCGCGGGGGCATACGTCCCTTTATAACGTACCGGGCGAGCGGTCCGCCCCGGCCGCCTCAGCGCAGGGGACCCAATTTCTCCAGGGGCCAGTAGACGAACACCGCCTTGCCGTAGATGTTGCGCCGGGGCACCACGCCCCAGTTGCGACTGTCATTGGAGGAGTTGCGGTGGTCGCCCAGCACGAAATAGGTGTCGGCCTCGACCACGCGGGGCGGCATGTTCTGGAAATCGCGGAACTGCCTGGGCACGTAGTCCTCCTTCAGCGGCTGGCCGTTGATCAGCACCACGCCTTGTTCGATGGCCACCACGTCGCCCGGCAGGCCGATGACGCGCTTGATGTAGGACTTGTTGGGGTCGCCCGGATACCAGAACACCACCAGGTCGCCGCGCCGGATGGGGCTGATGCCCAGCCGGTAGACGAACTTGTTGACGAAGATGCGCTCCTGATCCTCGAGGGCGGGCAGCATGCTGGTGCCCTCGACTTTCACCGGCTGGTAGATGAAGACGATCACCACGGCGGCGATCACCGCCGACAGCGACAAGTCGCGCAACCAGACCAGCAAGGCGGCGGCCAGGCGGCTGCGTCTCGGCCTGCTTCGCCTGTCAGGATCCACCCCCATCGCGCGGCTACCCGGAAACTACGATTATAAGCGAGGCCGCGCAGGCGGCCCGGGGCCGGGGAGGTTGCCGGCGCGTCCCGGCGGGCAGTACACTCGGGTGGATGGTGCGCCGGGCGGGGATGGCAGTGTTGTTCGCCTTGGTGATGAGCGAGCCTGAGGCCGAATATCGGGCGGCGATCGAGCGCTGGCGCCAGCAGCGCGAGGCGGATCTGCGCGCTGAGGACGGCTGGCTGTCGGTGACCGGTTTGTTCTGGCTGGAGCCGGGCGAAAACTCGGTGGGTTCGGGCGCGGGAAGCCGGGTGTTGTTGCCGCCCGGCGCCGCGCCGCAACGGGCCGGCGTCATCGTACTGGAGGGAGACCGGGCTTTCTGGCGGGCAGCCGAGGGAGTCGAGGCGCTGGTCAACGGCCGGCGCGCCGCCGCCGCCGAGTTGCGCTCGGATGCCGGCGGGGCGGCGGACGTGGTGAGTCTGGGGCGATTGAAGCTGCTGCTGCTGAAGCGCGGGGAGCGCTACGCCGTCCGCTTGAAGGATCCCGAGAGCGCGTTCCGGCGAAATTTCACCGGCTTGAGATGGTATCCGGTGAGCGAGCGGTGGCGGGTGCGGGCGCGCTGGCTGGCGAATCCCGGCCCGCGCAAATTGGTTCTGGAGACCGTGATCGGGGTCCCGGAGACCATGGAGAGCGCGGGCGTGGCCGAGTTCGAGCGCGAGGGCCGCACCTACCGGCTGGAGGCGGTGCGCTCGGGCGAGCGGCTGTTCTTTGTCTTCCGCGACGGCACCAGCGGCAGGAGCACTTACGCCGCGGGGCGTTTTCTGTACGCCGATGCGCCGCGGGAGGGCGCCGTCCTGCTGGACTTCAACAAAGCCTACAATCCGCCCTGCGCCTTCACGCCCTACGCCACCTGCCCGCTGCCCCCGCCGCAGAATCGCCTCGCGCTGGCGATCACGGCCGGGGAAATGACTTACGCGGGCGCGGCGCATCCCTAGCGCGCGGCCGTTTCCTCAACCGTGCGCACCAGGGCGGCGACGGCGATCGGCTTGCTCAAATAACCGTCCATTCCGGCTTGAAGGCACCGCTCCTGGTCGGATTTCAAGGCGTGGGCGGTGAGCGCCAGGATGGGGATTCGGACGCCCTTCCGGCGGAGGATGCGGGTGGCTTCCAGGCCGTCCATTTCCGGCATTTGGACGTCCATGAGCACCAGATCGAAGGCGTTGCCCTCCAGGGCCGCCAGAGCTTCCAGGCCGTTGCGGGCCACCGTGACGCGATGGCCGCGCCGTTCGAGCGCCCGCACGACCAGGCGCTGATTGACCTCGTTGTCCTCGGCCAGCAGGACGGACAGGGGGCGGGCAGGCGCTTCGGCGGCGGCCGGAGGAGCGGGCGGCCCCGGTTGCGAGGAAGCGCGGGCGAACGGCAGGATCAGCGTAAACCGGCTGCCCTGGCCGGGCCGGCTTTCGACCGTGATTCCCCCGCCCATCAGGGACGCCAGGCGGGCCGAGATCGCCAGCCCCAGTCCGGCGCCGCCGTAGCGGCGCGTGGAGGAACTGTCCGCCTGGGTGAAAGCCTCGAAGATGCGCTGCTGCTGGTCCTCTGCGATGCCGATGCCGGTGTCGCAGACGGAAAGGGCCAGCAGGGCGTCGCGCTCGGCGAGGCTGCGCGGCTCGACCTCGACCCAGACCTCCCCCTGCGGGGTGAACTTGATGGCGTTGCCGATCAGATTGGTGAGGATCTGGCGCAAGCGAACCGGATCGCCTATCAGGGCGGTCGGAGTTCCCTGAGCCAGGCGCCAGTGGAGCCGAAGTCCCTTGCCGGCGGCCAGGGCCGCGAAGCTCTTCAGCGTGAGCGCCATCTCGCGCTCCAGGTCGAAGGGGACGGCTTCCAGCTCGAACTTGCCCGCCTCGATCTTGGAGAAATCCAGGATGTCGTTGACGATGCTGAGCAGGGATTGGGCGGCGGCGTGCACCGTTTGGAGGGAGTCGCGTAGCTCGGGCGCGAGCGGGCTGTCCAAGGCCAGCTCGGTCATGCCGAGAATGGCGTTCATGGGCGTGCGCAGCTCGTGGCTCATGTTGGCCAGGAATTCGCTCTTGGCGCGGCTGGCCTGCCGGGCCTCCTCAAGCATGGCCAGCAGCTTCTGCTGCGAGCGCGCCAGCTCCTCGACCATCTGGTTGAAGGCCGCGGCCAGACGGCCGACTTCATCCCGCCGGCCCAGCGGCGCCCTCCGGCTCAAGTCCCCACGCGCCACCTGCTCGGTGACGCGCGTGAGTTCCCGCAGAGGCTCGAGGACCTTGCGCAACTGGCGATATTGAACGGCGAGGATCATGACCACCGCCAGCAGGGAGACGGCCAGGCCGCCGGCCATGCTGCGGCGCAAGAAGGCCCTGGGGCGGCGCAGATCCAGGGCGACGCGCACCAGCCCGGCCGGTCCCGGCTTGCTCTGTTCCCACTCGACGAGCTCGCCCGCGGGCGCCACCGGGCTGGAAGCCTCCAGGAACCGGACGCGGCCCGCGGCGCCCCGGAGCACGGGATGCGGCGGAACGGCCGACGGGGGGAAATCCTCGCGGCAGCGCAAGATCAGGGTCGCTCCGCCGGTGTCGCTGAGGACCACATAGAGCACGTCCTGCACGCTCAGCGCTGCGCCCGCGATCTCCGCCAGCGTCTTGCGGTCGCCTACCAGCAGGGGGAACTCGCTCTGCCGCGCCAGAAAACGAGCCAGGGCCTCCGCTCGCAGCCTGAGCTCGCGCTCGCCTGCGCGCCAGTTCAGCGCCAGCAGTCCCGCGGTTAACATCCCGACCGTCAGGACGGTGATCGCCATGGGCACGAAATTGGCGAGGAGGGCCTGCGCCAGCAAGCTCCGATCGAGCTCGGCTTGGAATCTGCGCCAGCCGTTCATTTCAGAACCGCCGCCTCGCCCGGCGCCGGAGGCTCGAGGCCGAGCAGGCGGAGCACACGCTGATTCACCGCCGCCCTCACCTTGCGCGGCGGATGCAGCCCGGCCACCGCCTCGCCTTGCAGGAACCGCAGAGCCAGCTCGCCGGCCTGCCGGCCGGCGTCGCGAAAGTCCGGGTAGAGGCCGACGGCCGCCCCGGCGCGCACGAAGCTTTCCGAGAAGCCCACGATCGGCAAGCGATGCTTGAGCGAACTCAGCACCAGCGGCTCGACGGTGGCGCGGTTGTACAACGTGCTATCAGGCAGACACAACACCAGGTCCACTCGGCGCTCCAGCGACACCAGGGCGGCCAGAAGCTGCTTGACCTCCGGGCACTCGGCCACCTCCAGCGCGAAGCCCAGGCGGCGCGCCGTCTCGCGCAGCTCGGCCGGCGGCGGGCCTGCTCGGGCCGGGTTGTGAATCAGACCGAGGCGGCGCCGGTTCGGGAAGATTCGCCTCAAGCGCTCCAGGGCCGCCGGGAAAGGAATCTCCAGAGAGACTGTAGCCAGGGGCGACTCGGAGCGCGCCCTTGGCCGCCGCCACTCGCCGCCTGCCACCATCGCCGCGATTACCGGCGCCTCCAGCCGGCAGGCCAGCGCCTGCTCGACCGCCGCCGAACCGACGGCCACCACCAGCTTCGCGTTGCCGCCGGCCAGCCTGTCGGCCAGGCTGGGACTCGCCTCCAGGACCGCGCAGCGGCCGCCCAGGGCCTCTTGTAGGCCCTGAACGGCTTCCTGGTAGGCCGCAGCCCCGTTCGAGGTGACGACCCACACGTCGGCGGCGGCGCAAACGCGGCAGAGGCCTGCGGCCACCGCCACGCCACGCAGCCGGGATTCGAGCCATCGGAGTGCTCTGCCCGCCCGCGCTGCGTTTGCCACCGCCGCTCACCCTCCCTGGCGCCATACCAGTTTCAGGAACATCGTGCGTCCGGCACGCGGCATTCGCAGCGCCGGATGCTCGGGGCTGAGAGGATCGGCATAGCGCGCATCCAGCAGGTTGCGAACGCCGAAGCTCAAGTCGAAGTCGCGATGCAGCCGGTGGGTGCTCGCCGTCAGGTCCAGCAGCGCAACGCCCGCCAGAGCCCCGCCGGCTCGGTCCAGCCGCGAGCTCAGGTAGCGCAGGGCGGCTGCAACGGTCAGGCGCTGGGCGAACAAGGGGACCGCGGCCCGGCCCTGGGCGACGGCGCGCGGGGAATTCACCGGGCGCCCTGCGTCGCCGCTCGCCCGGGCGCGCTGGAGGGCCACGGCCGCAGCGGTCTCCCAGCGGTCTTAGGGCCGCCCGCGCACCTCGAGCTCGAAGCCGGTGGCGCGTGCCTGGGTCAAGTTGTGGAACTGGAGCCCGCCCGCGGGCAATTCGGTGTCGCCTATCAGGTCGCGCAATCGGTAGCGGTAGCCGGTCGCCACCAGTTCCAGACCGCCCGCCAGCTTTTGCTCCCAGGCGGTTTCGAGCGTATGCATGCGTCCGGGTCCGAGCGAGGGGTTGCCCAGATAGTAGCCGTCGGCGGTTGAGTAAAACATTTCATAGGCCGAAGGGTTTCGGAAGGCGCGGCCGTAGATGAACTTCAGGGCCCGGGTGGGCGAGGGTTTCCAGACTAGCGCGGCGCGTGGGGAGGCATAGCGGCGGTGCAGGCGCGAATCGTCCAGCCGCAGGCCGCCGTAAAGAGTCCAGTGCGGCTTGAGCGGCCATTTCTGCTGTGCGAACAGTGCGAAAGAGGCGTCGCGGGCGCTCACGCGGAGCTGCTGCTCGAAGGCGGGAGCGACCAGGTAATTCTGCTGGAGGTTGCGCAGGTCGGCGTTCGCCTCCCCGCCCACGGTAAGATCTCCCAACCCCTTCAAAGGCCGCCGGTAGTAAAGCTGGGTTCCCAGCCAGTCTCCCAAAGCCTCGTCGCGCTGATCGAGCACAGGCGCGTCGGACTGGGCGTAGTCGTAGCGGCCGCGGTAGCGGAACTGCTCGTAAGAGAAGCGCCAGCGCAGCCCGCCGTCGGCGCCGACCGGCCGGCTCCACACCGCTTCCAGGAAGTTGCGCCCGTCGCGGGTGTAGTTGCCCGGATCGCCGAACAGCGTGTAATACAAGCCGGCGGGCATTGCACCTTTGCGCTCATTGAATCCAAATTTCCGCCTCCACCCGGCGAAGGTTCTGCGCTATAGCGAGAGCAGCCGGATGGCGTCCTGCCGGGTCAGCCCGTGCTCCGTCTTTTCCCAATAGTGCGGGCGCCGGACCAGTTGCCACAGCGCCTTGTAGGCGGCCAGCGACATCAGCAGGTAATAGACCGGCAGCAGCAACGCCCACCACGCCAGGCCACGGCGGCCCCGCTTCCAGGCCGCCATCATATGGAACAGGCACAGTGCGATGCTGGCCACCACGAGGTTCGCCGCCGCAAACGTCCACAGCCAGGGCGGAAACAGCGCCTCGATCCACGGCGCGTGGCTGATCTGCCACAGCGCGAACAGCGTGGCCAGCGGCAGGAAACTCAACGGCGCCACGAACGCACCGCCAATGAAGAACTGGAAGCCGAGGAATCCCTTCACCCCCAGCTTGCGCGCCAAACGAACGGGGTGGCGCATGTGCACCAGATAAGTCTGGATGTAGCCCTTGATCCACCGCGAGCGCTGCCGAATCCAGTTGCCCACACAGGAGTTGGCCTCTTCATAAGTGGTGGAGTCGAGCGTCGCCACCCGCCAGCCCTGCTGTGTGAAACGCAGGCCGAGATCCGCGTCCTCGGTCACGTTGAAAGGATCCCAGCCGCCCAGCGACCGCAACACTTCGGTGCGGAAATGATTCGATGTCCCGCCCAGCGGAATCGGGATGCCTAGCGACTCCAGGCCCGGCAAGTACCAATCGAACCAGAGGGAATATTCGAGCGTAAACAGGCGGGTCAACCAGTTCTCGTTCCAGTTGAAATAATTCAGCCGCGCCTGGAGACAGGCTACTTCCGAGGGCGTCCCGCGAAAGGCCTCGACCGCGCGCCGAAGCTGCGACGGCTCGGGAACGTCCTCGGCGTCATAGATCGTCAGGAACTCGCCTCGGGCGAAGCTCAGCGCATAATTGAGCGCTTTGGGCTTGGTCCGCGGATGTCCGGGCGGGACCCGCACCAGCTCGACGTTGGCTTCCAGACCGGCCTGTTTGCAGGCCTCGATCGTTTCCCGATCGTCCTCTTCGAGAACCAGCTTGATGTCGAGCTTGGCGCGCGGGTAATCCAGTCTCCGTAAGGCGCTGGCCAGCACCGGAACTACCGCCGCGTCCTTGTAGAGCGGCACGAGGATCGAATAGACGGGAAGCTCAGCGTCCGAGAGTGCAGACCCGGACCGCGGTTCGGATCGCTTTCTCCGTTCGACGCGCCAGGCTCGCCACACCAGCACCACGCGAAGCAGGAAGGCGGTCGTCAGATAGACCGTCAAAACCGCGTTCGTTGCGAGCAGGGTGTCGGTGGTCCAGCGCCAGACGGCAAATGCCCATGCGCTCAACGCAATGTAAAAGGCGATCCACTGGCCCCAGCTCAGGATGATCCGCGCGGAATACTCGGGGGCCTGCTCCCAGAGAGCCAGGGTCGCCTGGCGCGTCAGTTGGTCGCTCGCCAGTCTCTGGATGGTCCAGAGAATGTCGAACCGGGACGTCACGACGAAACGGGCGTTTTCGCCGTACTGCTCCCGCAGGGCCTGGAACAGCGTCTCGGACGGCTCGGCCACCGCGATCCATAGCAATCCCTCGCGGCGTCGCCAAGGCAGATATTGACAGCGGGCGTATTCCTCCACGCGGTCTGCATCGAACAGAGTTGCCTCCGGCGGATCTTCCAGCAAATTGACAAACGGCAGCCCGAAGTGTTCCGCTAGCACCCGGTAGAAACCGAGCGCTCGGACCCATCCGCGCGCCAGAAGGATCTGCCCCAGCGGATCCCCGGTTCGGCTTTGTTCCAGAAGTGCTTCTTCCAGTTGCGCCGGCGCCAGCAGCCCGCGCTCCACGAGCATCTGGCCGATCCTAGGGGTTTCGCTGGCTCGGCCTTCGCGGGCCGCAGCCTCCGCACGCGATGCGCAGCGTCTTGTCAGCGGCCCGTCAAATTCTAGAACGCCTGCCATAGACCAACGATGACGGCGCGACCCGCACCCACGTTCCGACCGCTCACATCCCACGACCAACCTACTTGCACGCGCGTGGAAGCGCCCAGGCGCAGCGTCGCCGACGTCTGCACTTTGTGCAGATCGAACCGGGGCTCGACCAGCGGGTTCGTGCTGCGCTCAGGCGGCAGTAAGTCCCCCAGACCCCGAATCGCAAAATACTGGCCGAAGACCGTGATCCGCCTGGTCAAATGCAATCCCGCGGCAATTTCGGCGCGGAACTGGTCCGCCGGCCTGCCCCACCGCTTCCTGAAACCCGTTTCCGTCGCCAGATAGCCCCACCGCGTTCCTACGGGGAAGCTCCGGCCCAGCAGCAGGCTCCCTTCCCAATCGGCCTGTCCGTTGCCCGGACGCGGCCTGGCGTGCGCGCTGTAACCCGGGGCCTTCCCTAGCGTTTGCACGGCCACCTGCCAGCCCTGCTCCGAGCCGCGCAACCGGTAACGCACGCCAGCCTGCAAATCCCCCAGGGCAAAACTCCGTTCGCTCGTCCACGGATCGCGGTACTGAAGCCGCCCGACGGGCGCCACCACCACTAGCGTCCACCGGTCCGTGATGCCGGCTTCCAGCCAGCCTTGCAGGACCGTGCTCCGGAAGCTGGCCTGCGGACCCAGCGGTTCACGCCGCCCATCGCTGTCGAATCGCTCGGTGGCCCGATACGAATACGTCTGCCAGAGGATGAGCCCGTGGCCTTTCTTGGGAGACCAAGCGGATCCGTGAGCTGGTCGGTGCACTGCCAAGGCCAGCACCACGGCCAGCCAAGCACTGCCCCAGCGATTCACCACCTTGGCATGATCCATCCGTCTGTTCGCCTTCTTTCAAGCTAGCCTGAAACCCAAATAGGGCCAATAGCACACCAGTTCAATTTCTGGAGGTACTGGTACTAGAACTCAGGGCCTATCGCCCCGTTGCAATCACCACAGCTAACCGCATCGGCCCCCGTCGCCGGATCCGGCCACGATGCCTTTTGCGGGAGTGCTCCGGTGCCGCTTCCGACGTCTTACCGGGAATTTCCATTTTGGAGTCCCCGACACGAGAAATATACACCCACCCCCCCACGTGTCAAGCCCCACATCATTCTTT